>OGXR01001511.1_pt1 | contig 16855 bp, 13 predicted proteins | sample 1576331 | NCBI WGS metagenome assembly OGXR01 (sample SAMEA3541473, study PRJEB24748) | human gut metagenome | biome: human gut; feature: human-associated habitat; material: faeces | place: China | collected 2012 | reverse complement strand
CCCTGAAGGAACCGCCGTGCAGGAGCTCTCGGGGAACCGCCGCGAGCCGGTATCTTTTTTGCATGGTCCGGATATGCGCGGGTGCCAGCTTCTCTTGTTTTTTATATAATTGTATTCTATAATGATATAGAAATTATTGATTTGATTTATATTTATACTTGTCGTATCTTTGTCTCAACAAAAAGAAAAAGTCATTAACAATTAAAAACAGCCATTATGAAAACGTTGGATTATCTTCATCTCGATGAGAACGCAGCCGGTAAGCTGGTTCAGTCGTTACAGCAGTTGCTCGCCGATTTTCAGGTTCATTACATGAATCTCCGCGGCTTTCACTGGAACATTCAGGGACACGGATTTTTCGTGTTGCACAGCAAGTTCGAGGAGATGTATGACGACACGGCCGAAAAGGTCGATCAGATCGCGGAGCGTATTCTGATGCTCGGCGGTGTTCCCTCGAACAAGTTCAGCGAGTACCTGAAGATCGCCAAAGTCCGCGAGATCGACGGCGTATCGTGCGGAGGCGAGGCTCTCGGCCATGTGCTCGATACCTACAAGTATCTGATCGGTCGCGAGCGCGAGTTGCTCGCCCAAGCCTCGGAAGCGGGAGACGAAGTGACCGTCTCGATGATGACCGACTATCTGCAGGAGCAGGAAAAGACGGTATGGATGCTGTGCGCCTTCTCGGCTCACAAGCATGGCGATTCTTGCGCCCGATAGCGTCGGGACTTGACCATTGCGGAGGAGCGGCGGAAATGTTCTTTCCGCCGCTTTTTTTTCGGGCCTTAGCCGAGGATTTTTTGGTATGCACGACGGGGAGATTTTCGGTACCGTATCTCTCCGCAGAAAACATAGCCCGAGCGCTCCAGCAGGCTGCGCATAGGTCCGTTGGCGGAATGGGTATCCGCTCGTATGTCGAATAAGTGTCTGTCGAGACACAGCCGCTCGGCCTGCTGCAAGAACAGTCCGGCCAGTCCCTTTCGCTCGAACGCTTCGTGTACGGCGAGCCGGTGTACGACCGCATAAGGCCGGTCGTTGAGCCACCGGCCCTCGATCGGCCCGTATGCGGGTTCTTCGTCGAAAAGGATTGCGCCGTAAACGACCGGACGGTTATGCAGGCACAGTACGTAGCCGTTGCCCGCTTCGATGTCGTGCCTGACGTCTTCGTCCGCCGGGTATCCGTCTTGCCATTGCGGGTTGCCTTGCCGCCCCATTCGCTCTCGGGCCAGGCGAATGATCTCCTGCGCTTGGGCGCAGTCGCCGGGTCCGGCTTTTCTGAATAGCATGTTTGCCGAAGTTCCGGTGACCGGGGGACCGGCAGCTCCTGATTTTTCGTTTCGAGTCATAGTGGAATCGGAAAAGTTGTAATTTTTCCTGTCGCCTTGGGGCAAAGGAGAAAGGTCCGGTAAAGTTACGACGATTATTCTCAAATTGTTTTCCTTGTGTTTCAATATGAAGCCGATCGAATAGCCCTCCTCTAATCGTTCGTCATGTTGCCGTTCGAGTCGTAGCTATAACCCATCCGCGCAGTAGGACCGGGAACGTACACGTCGTTCGTCGTCCCGGAAGCCGTGGCACGCTCGGTCAGATATCTCAACCGATTCCCTTCGTACTCATAGAACAATCGTCGATGGCATGACTCAATGAACATGGTCAAAAAAAGACGAAGTGCCGCTCTTGCAGATCGGGACCGCGCTCAAGAAGCTGATGCCCAAGTACCGTATCAACTACGGCTGCAAAACGCTCGGAGAGCTATACGAGAGGCTCGACCCGGTACGAGCTCGTCAAGACGGAGAAAGGAGTGGCGGGAATAGTGAGAAGGAGAAATATGTAAGATAATGTTTTTGTCGAATCAGCTAAAGACACTGTCCACTAAATTGTGTAAACGGTAATCCGGGTCTGAAGATCCGCATTATTTTTTACTAATTTTAAAAGATTGATTTTATGGACAGTGTTATGTCAAAGAAGAGAGAGGTGGTTCCGTCGGAACTGCTGAGCAAAGAGTTTTTAAGTCAGTTCAAGACTGAAGCCGATGTAAGCAAGTTCCTCAAGGAGTTGCATTCACAGGTCTTGGAGCAGATGCTTCAATTCGACAGAGAGGTCGCCGTAGTACATATCGTAACTTTTATGTCTGATAGTCATTCCTCTTGCTGTCATCATTCAAAATATCTAATTTAAATTGGATACGGAAAACGGCGTATTGAAAAAATATATCCTAAATCGATCGAAACCTTGCCAAAGATCGGCGACAGAACGATTGGAAAGAATTCGTACAAGAGGAACAGCGTCCGAGTTTTTGTAGCAGTAACGGAAAAATACTGATCGCAAAATGGTACAGTAATTTGACAGGCCTTCGAAACACATTAATTTTGTACTGTAAATTCCGCAAAAGGAAATTGTATGACCGATTCACGAATCGCACGCTGCCGGCAAGCACTTCAGCACAATGGTTTCGAAGTTGAGTATTTGTCCAATACACGGAAAGCCGGAGAGTATCTGCGTACATTGATTGAGCAGTCACATCCTCATAGTGTATCTTTTGGGGATTCGATGACCCTTTACGCGACGGGAATCATCGCATGGTTGCGTTCGCAGACCGATATTCCTTTCATTGATACTTTTGAACCGGGTGTCCGGTTCAAGGATCTGATTGAACGGCGGCGCGAAGCGCTCACTTGTGAACTTTTCTTGACCGGCGTCAACGCCGTCGGTGAGGATGGGACGTTACATTGGCAGGCCCTGCTGTCCGATCTGTTTTTGACCGGAGCGAATGCCGTGACAGAAAAGGGGGAATTGGTATGGCTGGATATGATCGGCAACCGAATTGCTCCGATCGCTTTCGGTCCCCGGAAAGTCGTATTGGTGGCTGGTCGCAATAAAATTGTACGAGACACAGCAGAAGCTTATACCCGGATTCGGGAGATTGCTGCCCCGCAAAACGTGGCCCGGCATGAAGGATTCAAAACTCCCTGTGCCATGACAGGACGTTGCCATGACTGCAACTCGCCTCAGCGTATATGCAACGAACGACTCATTTTGCATAAATGTCACCCCACAGGACGGATCACAGTTGTGCTGATTAACGATGAGTTGGGGTTGTAAAGATCTGATAGGTTGGTTGTCCTACCTAAGAAAGATTGTTTTCAACTTTAACGGATGCAATCTCTATCATTCTCTCCAATAGAGTATAAAATTCGGCATGAGAGATATTGATCCTCCCTGGTCCAGAAACTGGCGGTAAATTCCGATAATACGCCCAACAGGAAAGATTTAGTCCGGGGCGTAGCTCAGAGTGTCCGATCGAGGAAAAGACTAAAGAAAATGCAGGGCCGAAATCGTTGTCCGAATAACCGTTTTCTACTGTTTCGCCACAGTGATGTCGATATCGGCCTTTTCCCGGCATCTTTATTTTGGATAGCGCACAAAACTTCTAAAAAATATCAATTAGACTATCCTTCCGATTTTATGACAGCAAAAAATCGCAAATTCTATCGTTTTCATACACTAGTACGGTTCGGCGATAGCCTTCCCCACAAACTAAGCGGATACTAAAGATGAGAGGTGTCGTTATAAGTAGTGCCTCGGCACTTCTAAATAACATATACTCAATTGAAAATTAAAATATTGCACATAATAATATGCAAAGGACCATAAAGACAGTGCTTTTTTATTTGAACGGTTTCCGTTCAATGACCCTCGGACGTACGCTGTGGGCGATTATTATCATCGAGCTTTTCGTGATGTTTGCCGTACTGAGACCTTCCTTTTTTCGACTTGCTGTAAAATAAGAACAAGTCTAAGTACAGCGACTATGTATTAGAGATTGGAAACGATTTGAATATATAACAACGGGCTTTCTCGAGGATTAAGACGGAGAAGAGCGGCATACATTGGAATATCCATATAACAATTAGATCGTAAGTCGATTTTTACTCGGAAGATAGGCTGGATGGAGTATGGGTATATTGCTTTTATTTACAACTGGGAACATTGGGAGGAGGAGTGTTATATAAAATAATCGGGTTGCTAGTATAGGAAATTCCAAAGCATTAATTTTATAATCATACAGTTATGTTCATCGTGTTAATTATTTTCCTTTGGAAATTTGTTTCAGTGGAAAATAATTGTATCTTTGCAGTGATTCAAACATTGTAAACCGGAAAGATCGTATGAAATACGTTATCATCGGAGGCGTCGCAGGTGGCGCGACGGCTGCGGCCCGGATTCGCCGGGCAGACGAAGGGGCCGAGATTGTCCTGTTCGAAAAGGGAAAATATATCTCGTACGCCAACTGCGGGCTACCGTACTATATAGGTGGCACGATCGCCGAACGGGAAAAGCTTTTCGTGCAAACCCCCACTTCGTTCGGCGGACGGTTCAATATCGACGTGCGGGTGGAGAACGAAGTCATAGGCATCGACACCGCCGCCAAAAGCGTCGAGGTGCGCCGTGCGGACGGATCGACTTACACCGAACGCTACGACAAACTGCTGCTTTCGCCGGGAGCGTCGCCCGTGCGTCCGCCGCTGAAAGGTATCGAGACGGAAGGTATCTTCACGCTGCGTAATGTGGATGACACCGATCGCATCAAGAATTACGTGACTTCGCGCCGCATAGAGAACGCAGTGGTTGTGGGTGCCGGATTTATCGGGTTGGAGATGGCCGAAAACCTGCACCACGTGGGAGCACAGGTCTCTGTGGTGGGGATGGGCAACCATGTGATGGCTCCGGTGGATTTTTCGATCGCTTCACACGTGCACCAACACCTGTTGCAGAAGGGTGTGCGTCTCTATCTGGAGCAGAGTGTCGAGCGGTTCGAAAAGCAGGGCGGCAAAATAGAGGTATTCTTCAAAAGCGGGGAAAGTGTCGTGACTGACATCGTTATCCTGTCGATCGGTGTGCGTCCCGAAACTGCGCTGGCAAAAGCGGCCGGGCTCAGAATCGGCGAGACGGGCGGCATCTGGGTGGACGATTATTTGCAGACCTCGGCGTCCGATGTCTATGCCGTGGGCGACGCCATCGAATTTCCGCACCCGCTGACGGGCAAGCCGTGGCTCAATTACCTGGCCAATCCGGCTAATCGTCAGGGTCGTATCGTGGCCGACAACATGGTGTTCGGTAACACGATCCGGTACGAGGGGGCGATCGGAACCTCGATCGCCAAGGTATTCGATATGACGGTGGCCTCGACCGGGTTGGCAGCCAAACGCCTCAAGCAGTTCGGCATTTCCTATGCCAGTTCCACGACCCACTCGGCTTCGCACGCAGGCTACTATCCCGACGCGCTGCCACTCACGATAAAACTCACGTTCGACCCGGTGAGCGGCAAGCTCTACGGCGCACAGTGTGTAGGCTATGACGGGGTGGACAAGCGTATCGACCAGATCGCACTGCTCATTAAGCGCGGTGGGACGGTGTACGATCTTCAGCAGGTGGAACACACCTATGCCCCGCCCTTTTCCTCGGCCAAGGACCCGATCGCCATTGCAGGCTATGTGGCCGGTAACATCATAAGTGGAGCAATGCCGGTGATAACATGGCGGCAGGTAGTAGACATGGATCGTAGTGAGGTGCTATTTCTGGACGTTCGTACACGCGCAGAATTTGCTTTCGGGGCGATTCCCGGTGCGATAAACATTCCGCTCGATGAACTGCGTGGAAGAATCGACGAGCTGCCACGCAACAAAGATATCCATGTCTACTGTGCAATTGGCCTCAGAGGTTATTTGGCGCTCAAAATTCTGACGGGACATGGGTTTACACGTGTCACGAACCTATCGGGCGGCTACAAAACCTACCAGACAGCGACAGCGCCAATCGCAAATGCAATGGTTTCCGCTGGCTCCTGCTGCACAGAAGACATAGACACACAGCGCGAGGATAATACGAAGTGTGCGGCCGGACAGGTCAAAACGGTAAAGATCGACGCCTGCGGATTGCAGTGCCCCGGTCCGGTGATGAAGATCAAACAAGCGATCGACTCGATTTCGGAGGGAGAACGTATCGAGATGGTGGCCACTGACGCGGGTTTCTCGCGCGACGCGCAAGCTTGGTGCAACACGACCGGAAACCGGCTGATCTCCAATTCGGAATCGAAAGGTAAATATACGGTGGTCATAGAGAAAGGTTCGCCCAAGGCGTGCGAAAAGGCGGCTCCGGGCGGCGGAAAGGCCAAGACGCTCATCATGTTCAGCGACGACATGGATAAGGCGCTGGCGACATTCGTACTGGCTAACGGAGCGGCAGCTACGGGTCAGAAGGTGTCGATATTCTTTACGTTTTGGGGCCTGAACGTCATTAAGAAGACGGTGAAGCCGAAGGTGAAGAAGGACTTTTTCGGGCGGATGTTCTCCCTGATGTTACCCTCGTCGTCGTTCCGCCTGCACCTTTCGAAGATGAGTATGCTGGGCGTAGGAGACCGCATGATGCGCCACATCATGAAACACAAGGGCATCGACTCGCTCGAATCGTTGCGCCAGCAGGCTGTCGACAACGGTGTGGAGTTTATCGCCTGCCAGATGTCGATGGACGTGATGGGCGTGCAGCGCGAAGAGCTGCTTGACAATGTGACCGTAGGCGGTGTTGCGACCTATATGGAGCGAGCCGAAGAGGCGAACGTAAACCTCTTTGTATAGATATGGTCGGGAAATTGAAGTGGTTTTGGCTGACCGGACTGGGAGTCCTGCGGCATGTTGGGAGGTTGGCTCTACCATGTTTATGCGGGTGTGACGGCGGTACGTGCCTGATCATATCGTCGCCCGTGCTGAGCGTACTCTGGGGTGCCGTGATGGGAGGCTTATTGTTCAGTATGTTCCAAAAAGAGAAGTGAGAAAGATGCACTCTGAAGGAATTCCGACCTGTAGCAACGAACAGACGAATCATAACGATAAAAACGAAAAGAATATGACAACGATCGACTGACTAAGGCGGATTTTCTGAAGAAAGTCGCCGATTACGAAACTAACCCGACCGAGTGGAAATACCTCGGCGACAAACCGGCGCTGATTGACTTTTACGCTTCGTGGTGCGGCCCCTGTAAAATGGTGACTCCGATCCTCGAAGAACTGGCTGCCGAGTACGGCGACAGCGTAGCGATCTACAAGGTGAACACCGAGAAGGAACCGGAGCTGTCCGCTGCGTTCGGCATCCGTTCGATTCCCTTGCTGCTGTTTGTCCCGATGGACGGACTGCCCCAGATGGCACGCGGCGCGATGAGTAAGGCCGATTTCCGGCAGACGATCGACGAAATTTTGCTCCATAAGAAGTAGTGCGATGGCTTTTGCAATAGATAAGGCCCGGTGCCCGCAGAACCATTCTTGTCCGATGTTGCCGATGTGCCTCGTCGGGGCGATCTCGCAGGAGGGGTGCGGACTTCCGCAGATTGCCCCCGACCCATGTGTAGAGTGTGGCAAATGTGTGAAGATATGCGGTATGTGAGCGGTTTATAAAAAAGACGAAGATCATGGAAAAACTGTGTAAGATTCGGGATATTCAGCGGGCGGTCAACCGTTTCGAGCAGGATTTCGAACGCAAATACGGAATCTGCCTGAATGAAGGCATGGTACTGTGTTCTCTGCTTAAAGTGGATAGTCTGTCGGCAGGAGAACTCGGCGAACTGCTCGGATTGAGTCCGTCGAATGCTTCGAAAGTGATCCGTTCTGTAGAGGTCAAAGGATTTATCGAGCGAATTTTAGGCGACAAGGACAAGCGGCAGATGTATTTCTCACTGACGGAACGAGGCAAGGAACTGATCTTGTCTTTGAAATGCGACGAGATGGAAATACCGCCGCTGTTGGACGGACTTCTGTAAAAGTAGATATCCGGAAATATTGGTGAGATTGCAAGCGATTATCCGGACGGAAAGAACAGATAAGAAAGTTCTATCCGGGATCGTTATGCATCTGGCCACTTAAGGCCGGGAAATGTGTCGTCCGTCCCGCTGACGGCAATAGCGGGCAGCTTGCCCGTGGCATTCTTGGACATATAGAGGTCGGCGGCAAGCGTGATGCCGTAGCGGTTATGGAACGTGATTTTGCTGTGGTTCACTTTGTCGCTCTGGGGGAACGTCTTGTCCCATTCCTGCGTAAGATTCAGTTTTTCTTCCATGATGCTGTTTGTATTAAGGCGATTTTCCTGTGCCGTGAGGCTGCCCATGCCGCAAAGGCAGGCGAACAAGGCCACGGCCGATGTCTTGAATGAATGTCTCATACTGTTTCCCATGTTAGAAGTTACCGGATAAAGTTCGTCATGATGCCCGGTTCCCTTTCGGGTATCGGCTGTCCGCCGTTTTTCAGGCTTTTCAGTACCCATGCCATGTTATCGCCCAAGGTGCGCATCGTCTGCAATCCTTCGGCGTCCTGCGAGGCTTCGCCCGGCAGACGACCATGCACGCTGTTCCAGTACTGGGAGCTTACGACGGGCATGTCGTTTATCGTGAAATACTTGTTCAACCGGTCGAACGTGGCGCTTGCCCCTCCGCGCCGACAGTATGCCATTGCTAATCGATGTACTCAAAGCAGCAGCTCTTGCCCCTACAAAGAAGTATCCAAGTCCATCCCAAAAATTGTCGACGTTTTCTATATTGGCGCATAGGTTCATTGCCCCTCCGACAAGTGCCGAAATCAGCCATGAAAACTGGCTGTCAGGATCGACATACATAACCGGTATAGCATAAATTCTGAATTTCAGCAAATTACAGAAATATGCATCAAATATGCATCAAACTCAGGAAACTGCACAGAACAGCTTCATACACTACGCCATTTAGCTATTTATCAGAACGTTATAATCCATCTGGATTGATAATGCAAAAATAGGATAAAAATTCGATAGATTAACCGGTAAAAGCCGGTTATTTTTTGTAAAAGCAACGTGAGGTTTAATTATTAGCGCCGGCCAAGGCTGGTGCCTTTTATTAACGTACGAACAGCCATTGTATGAACGCTCCGGCCACGAGAGGCACGAAACGGTTCAGTACGATCCCCATGTTCATGTCCGGCAGTATGGCGAGCAGAAGTGTGGCTGTTACTCCTGTCCTCCGGATGTCGGTTTGATACGTCCTTCCGAGAACGGCGCGCTTTCCAGCGTCAGTACGTTCCCATTACGAATATAGATTAAAGAACCGAGATATTCAAGTCCTTTGTCCGAACCGTCTACCACTCGTTTCAATTCTCCGTCGGCCGCGTAGCAATAGAGAGCTCGCGTTGCACCGGGGACGGCTATCTCGGGAAGGTTGCCGTTCGAGACGCTCCGAGCTGCACTTCGGGGCGCATTCGCAAATCTGGCAGGAAGATTCAATTTGTTGTATGACACCGTCACTTTTTGCATGCCGTCTTCGACCATATTACCGTTCGCGTCATAAGCGAATCCGCAGAGGGAACCTGAGCCTACGATCGCTTGCAGTTGATTGGAACCCGGAGTATACAGATATTTGAGCTTTTCCGACGATATTGGCGAATATCGGTCCAAACGGGTGATATTGCCGTTCTTATCGTACTGGACATTCGTCTCGCCGAACCGGTTGTCGAGTACACCATTGGCATAGCGATTCGTTCCTGAAAGCCGACAGAGAGCATCGTAACACAGCAGGTAAGCCACCGAATTCGAGCTGTCGCGTTGCCATTCTACCGCGGAAATATTACCCGAATAGCTGACCGGATGAGTCGGATCGAGAGACGAACGATCTTGATAGTATAGCCTTTGATCGAATACCGAGCTTGTTTGTCGCGTGAGCCAGCCGCGAATATTATATGCAAAGCTTTCGGTCAGAATACCCGTGCCAGAACCGTAGCATTTCACGCTTCGACGGCCCAGTTCATCGTATGCATAGGTAACTACGGCAGGTGTTCCGTTGTTCAACACCGTACTGTCGCCGATCAAACGGCGCGCGTGATCGTATCGGTAGGTGCGGTCGAGCACGTCCTCCCGCGAATTCGCTGCGGTCTGATGTATCTCCCGTTCGGCAAGTATATTGCCTGCGAAATCGTATTTATAGAGATGCCGACTGATACCTCCCAGATGATTTCGCCGAACGGACTGCACGATACGTTTACGGCTGTCATAGTATATCTGTTCACAGGTCTCCTGAATCGCATCGTCCAAGGGGAAGACTACCTTGCCGGTCAATAGTCCTTTCTGGTTTGCCGTCGCGTTTCTGGCATCGAAACCAATGATAGCAGAATACCGGACACCGGAAAAATTTTGCCCGACGACAGGGTCCGTTATGAAATCATAACTGTCGTAATAATCCACAGACAGCAGTTTGGTCCCGCCCAATGTAAAATTCGCCAGTTCATAACCCATGTAATCCGGCGTACTCGCAGACTCTTCGTATGAAGCGGTTACGACCGCCTCGTCCAAGCATCCCGGCGCAATCGGCTTCCCGTTATACGTCTCGCACGTTCCGGTCAGGACGGTACGTCCCATCGCATCGGGAATCGAGAATGTCCATTCGTTCGGGTTGGAAGCACGCTGATTGCCATCCTGCGTAAAAATCAGCCGGTCGGCTTTATCGTATACGTAATAGATCCAGTCGGCGCCCGGAAGTTTCTTTTGGGTACACCGTTGACGTTTATCATAGCGGTAGAGATAGGCGTATCCGTCGATGAATTTGGAAGTCGTCTCATCCCACAAAACATCCGTAGCATCCAGCGAGTCCGAGGCCATCGGAGGCAAAACAAAACGCAAATTAGACATATCGTCGTAAACGTAGTAGGTATCGAATCGAGCGCCTCCGCTCACTTGTCGGGACAAAACCAGACGCCCTTGCTTGTCCTTAAACTCGAACGAATAGTTGCCGTCCTCATCCGTATATTTGGCTACATATAGATCTCTGTTGGGGTAATAGCCTTTTTTCCTCAGTTTGTTCGATTCTTCCACATAGAGACAGCACATCAGTTCCCGCTGTTGATCCGTAATGATCTCGAAGTCTTCATCAAATAGACTGGAATTCATGTAATTAGTCGTATAATCGGTCTTCATATACTTGCCTACCCAGCTCGATCCGGGTCCATGGTTCCCGGTCACTCTGCTCAATGGATTTTTCTCGTACTCGGTTTCCTTATAGGCATAATTATCGTCGTAAAAGCCCACCGATAACAGATGGTAGGACACCGGATTCGGGAAAGAACCGTTGCCGGTAGTTATAATGGGAAGCCAGCTTTTCGATTCGTTACCCGCTCCGTTATATTCTTGCAAGGATATTAAATCGAAATAATTCGGTGTAATGCCTACTTGATTTTTCCCCAACGAACGCCCTAAGCCGTCAAAGTACTGGATAGTCGTAAGGCATTCTTTCACGGAGAGGCTCGCCGTCTTGCTCGCTTCGACATACGGGGTTTTCGTCATAACATAACTTTTATCTGTACTCGCAGTGATCGTTCCGGGAACTACTTTTATGCATACGACGTTGGAATAAGCGTATTTGCCATCCGAAGGACGGCTGACTTTCCTTCTGAAGTACTGTGTGCGACTCAGTACGTCCGGCTGATAAGTAAGTCCGGTAGCCTGACTGATAGGCGTCCAACCTCCGTTAGCTGAACTGCCTTGTTCCCATGAAATATTGTAACTCATTCCTTCCCCGACTTGCGGGGGAGTCGTGCTTCGGATCTCAGCGGGACGGCTTCCGGACACGATTTCCTGATTTCCTTCGATACTTCCCGGTATAATAACGCCATTATCGATCGTAATACAGACTACATTCGAATAGGCTTTCTGGGATGAAGCCGTATGGGTCACTACGCGCCTGTAATAAACAGGTGTCGTCGTCGACTCGGGTTGAAGGGATTCTCCATTTCCGGGAATTGCTTGCCATAGGCCAGGTAAAATAATCGACTTTTGCCAACTATAAGTAAAAGTTTCTGCTGGCGATTTTGTCGGTTCGACATTCCGTATCATGTCCGGTTTTGCTCCGGAAGCGATAGCCTGATCTCCGGATATCTTGCCCCCGTATAATGGTTGCACCTTGACACACACGATATTGCTGTAATATGCCAGGTTGAGGTTCATCTTGACCATGCGCCGATAGTAAGTTGTTTGAGTCAAAGCTCCCGGCTGATACGATAGCCCGGTTGCTCCGGCTATAGGTGTCCAGCTTACGCTGTCGGTCGACGATTGCCATTGTTGAGTCCATTTGCCTAACGGAGGCGCAGGGGCATCCAAATTGGTCAGGACAGTAGGTGTGCAGCCGAATTCGATCGTCTGATTTCCTCCGATCGTGCCCGTTATCGACGATGAGGCCCGTGATATTCCGGTATTGAGCCAAATGAATAGCAAACATAACCATATCGTTGCGACTGTATTAGGATATTTTTTCATAATTTACTGTTTGTTGAAATGTTTAAAACCTATTTATTGCTTTCAAAAGTCCGGTTTTGATTATTGATGTACCAAATTGTACTCGTACGATTCGATTATTTTCTTGACCCCGTTTTCGATCAAATAGATCTCTTTGAGCCGGTTTGAACTATCGTAATCGTAATAGGTCGATATTCCTTGAGGATCAGTTATTCGTTCAATACCTACCCCCGGTTTGTATTTGTATGTCGTGATGTGAGCATTTTTCAGATTTACGTTGGTTCGCAGTCCGTCGAGAAGGACCTCGCTGACGGAATTTTGCAATGAGAAAGCCTCAGGCGGGATTCCTCCGAGAGCAGCTTTCACCTCATCATAGGTTGCATTCTGAATTTCGGCTATAGGATACCGTCCGTAATCGTACCAGAGATAAACGACATTTTTTCTCCCTTTTGCGTGAGATAGATCGGATTGAAAAACTTATCGTAATTGTGGTATTTCTCTTGTACCTTCATAGCCGCGTTGAACTCTTGCGAATTAGGCTCCAAAGGAGTTTCTGTTTCGAGTCTTTTTATCGCTGCAACGAGAGGGACGCCGTTGAATTCCTGAAATTCACTCAACAAGGCATCAATTGCCAAATCGGTCGATAAATCGCCCCTTCGAACCGTCTTTATTATGGATACGGGAAAAGAAATCATATTTTTATTTTTCAATTTCTTATGTATTGCAGACAAGGAGGTTGACGGGAAATCAGTTACATAGGTATTAATTTGTCCGTAATACACGCTATCGCTACCTAATTCATACAGACGAACCAATTGATTTTGCTGATTGTAAGAAAAGAATTTAGCGCGACGAATACCCAAAGAATCGATACTTGACTCTTTAACCGGCAGGCAAGAGCTCATGTAAATCTTATATGTCGTATTTCCGTATTCTGTTGAAGTCATCGAAACGTTGTATTTCGAGCAAGCGTTTTCAATATTGTATTCGTAAATTGTTTCCTCAATTTTATTATCCGATGAAGAATACAGCGCCTTTGACAGCAATTTTCCCCGAAATCGGGACATGTCGTTGAGAATGTACATCTGAGTTTTTTCGCATAGCAGGTAATCTGTAATACTGGTATTATTTTTATAGATGATGTTTTTTGTAACATCCGTTTTGTCCGGCGTATCATCCCATGATGAATAATGATAGTGAGTGTATCCGCCGGTTCCGGTTCTTTCTATCACGTCGGAGTAGCCGATAAAATATTCGTCCGTTTCAATATTGAATCCGTAATTATTGGCACAAACCAAACTGTTCTGGCTGAAATTACGGAGATGGAAATAGTACCATTTTTCCCCATCAAATAAGGGAGTACCTTCCTCTTCCCATGAACGCGTATCATAAATTTTATATTTGGGTTTCAGCAAAAGTATGCCGCTTCCCACCGCACTCCCCGGTTTCCTATATTCAAAAGTTCTGGTACTGACCGACAAAATGGAACTCAGGTCTTTATTTGTAATCGATCGGACGCGTGCACCCCCGGCATGTATTCCCTTCGTGCCTGTCTTAAAAGATAAGTAATTGAAATTTAGGCTGTCTCTTCGATGATACACATTGTAAACATTAGGTTCATATTTGATCTCCGAGTATCCGCCTGTTGGATAAACCACTTTTTGGAGCAGTGCTGTGTTGAAGTATGCCGTATCGACGGCCCTGTTCGCCTCAATATTATAACAATAGCTGCCCAGTTGACTATCGTTCATTTGGGTGATATCTCCGCCCTTCCAGAATCCCCAATGGTCTGTTGAAAAAGTCAACGGATTCGGGAGGACATCTGGCATATAATAGTCGAAAGTGTGTTTCCCTTGCTCGCTGTCGCTTAATGATTGCAGAAAGAAATAGCCTTTTTTATCGAGATATGAAAAGGTGACCGATCGGATTTCAGTATCGTAATGATAGTACTTGATTCCAATAAGGCATTTGGACAGAGCATCACTGTCGCCATAAAAACGAAATCGGTCGCTTACCAAGAATTTTATGGCCATATTGCCGTCTACATTGACCTGACTGATGATAGGAATATGAATGTCATCAATCATTTCATATCGTTTGGATTCACCCACTCCCTTTCTGCTTATTGTTGATTTTGACGGATCTGTTATACACATGCTATTTGTTTCTATATCACTGTGAAAATAAGTGAAATAGTTATAACGATTCGGTTGTAAAACTGAAACATATTCGAAATCTATACGTCTTTGATTAGGTGCTACGATGCTTTTTAGATGCCATGATGTAATATATCGAGGTCTTACGGTTATGCCTTCCGGATTGTTGGGAATAAAATATTCCAGATAGGACACGTCTCCGCCAAATTCATATACAAATCCATCCGGTGCCGTAATTTTGATAAAGGATGGCTTAGGCGCTTCCGTAGTACTGTACTCCTGAACGGCGAGGCCGCCTAAATCAATTTTATAACGGTCATCTCCTGATAACAATTTGATATTTCCTTGGTTATCAATTAAAAAACTCCCTTTGTGTTTTCCGAAATTAAATGTGAATATATCTGGTTCCAAGTCATATTTGATATCTCCTTTGCAATACGGATTGGATGTTCCTGCATTGTTTCTATCCACGTTGAAGTGCATCAGATCGGATGCCGAGTAGTAGTCAAACTTCATACTCTGAATAGTTGCCCAAAGACCATCTTTCAGGTATGTATTTTTATCGTGTTTCGTATAGCAACCTTTCACGTCGTCGGGACTCCCGTTTACTTTACGGGAAATCACGCCCCCGAAATTGAGAAACCAGTTGAGCCCGACGAGGCTCGGGCGTTTTGATGGAATAAATCCCGAAGAGACATATTTGATCGACATCGAAAGATCGAAATCCTTATCCTTGTATCCGGGGAGGGCAATGTCCATATCCAACAAGCCGTTATAGTAATTTATCCCCAGATTTCCGTATTTGACAAAATCAGATACTTGAGGTGCAGACAAACCGATGTTCTTCGGAGAGAAAAAATGAGCATTGATGTCAAGAGATGGCGGTTCGTTTTGAGCCTGCACTAATTGTCCGGAAAGAAAAATGCAGGTCATCGTCCATATGAGTTTCAAGTGCACATGTTTATTAATCGTTTTCATAGGTTTAGTGATTTTAGGATAAATGCGTATTGAGTAAAGATCAAATTATTCGTATCGTTCTTGACGATACGTTCAATGTGAAACAATAAGTTTTTTTACATAGGCAGAATGATTTACATACGCTTAATCATAGAGATTATCAATCCGTTATCCCATGATACCGCCGAGACGGAACATGGGCAGGTACATGGCGACGAGAATGACGGCCACGAGCAGGCCGACCAGCAGGATCAGCACGGGTTCGAGCAAGTTCCCCAGCGAGCGGAGGCGGTGCTCGAGCTCTCCGGTCAGTACGTCGCCTTCTCGGGCGAGCATTTCGGGTAGCCGGCCGGTCTGCTCTCCTACCCTCAGCAGCGTGACGAGCCGCCGGTCGTAGAGCTCCGCGAAGCGCTCCAGCGCCTCCGACAGGCAAGCTCCCTGCTCCAGCTCGCGGGCGATCCGTGCAAAGGAGACGCGGTAAGGATAAAACACGATGATTCCCTCGAGCATCTCGATGCCCTGCAACAGCGGGACTCCGGAGGAAGCAAGCAGGCCGAGCAGGCGGCAGAAACGGGCCTGCACGCTCTTTTTCAACGTGTCGCCCACTACAGGAATCTTCAGCAGCCATCCGCAGGCGAACCGCTGCACGGAAGGTCGGTCGCCATAGATCTTCCACCACAATAGGGTTCCCGCACCCGCGAGCGCCGCGACGGTCAGATAGGTCGGGAAAGCCCTCGACAGCGAGATGATCCACCGGGTCATCGTCGGCAGTTCGCCTCCCATGCGCGAGTAGACCTGCTCGAACATCGGCACGATCACCAACACCATGAAAATCACGACGACGATTGCAGTAAAAAGGATAATCAGCGGATAGCTCACCGCGCCGCTGATCATACGCCGCTGCGCGATGCGCTTGCGGTAGTAATCGGCCAGAAAAGCCAGCGCCTCGTCGAGCCGGCCGGTCTGCTCGCCGATGCGCAGCACCCCGCAATCGAGCGGAGCGAAGCGTCCGCTCCGCTCGAAGGCGCGGGCCAATGCCTCGCCACGCACGACCGAGCGGTAGAGACTGCTGAGCAGCGTTTTTGTTTGTACATCCCGCTCTCCCTCGATCAACAATGAAAACGAGCGGCTGAAATCGAGTCCGGAGCCGAGCAGCGAGTGCAGCTCGGCGAACATGGCCTCCTTACGGGCGTCTTTGAGCGGATGGCCTCCGTGCTTGGGTAAAGCGAAAGAATCGTTCGGGTTCATGGCAGTTCGATCGTTCGGTTTAGGATATTCTCGTCTTTGTTACAGTACGGGATCCCGTATTCGCTTGCGTTCCGGTGCAGAATCGGGTATCGGAACGTGCACGATGCCGCAGTCGACACGGAACGCTCTCGGCGGCAATCCGGATACCGATAGGCGATTCGGTCGTTTTCCGGCAGGGGCCGATAATGTCTCGTGCGGTGTTG
>OGXR01001504.1_pt1 | contig 16921 bp, 19 predicted proteins | sample 1576331 | NCBI WGS metagenome assembly OGXR01 (sample SAMEA3541473, study PRJEB24748) | human gut metagenome | biome: human gut; feature: human-associated habitat; material: faeces | place: China | collected 2012 | reverse complement strand
TAGGATGTATCGTCAGAGGCAAAGACCGTGTTGCCATTGAGGACCAGCGTTACGCTTGATGCAGTTTCGATTTTTACTATGCTCATATTCGTTTTGCCGCTTTCCTGTGCCGTTCTTCGATTTTGTACTGTTTGTCAGCAGTATTATTATTAACTGCGCGAGCATGTTCAATAGCTTCAATGCAGGCTTTTTCTGCATCTTCTCGTGAATAAAGTGGCATAGCTGTTTCCTCCTTTTAATTTGTTCTCTTATCTTCCGTGCGCTGCATACCAAGCATAGAAACCATCGTATTGTTCACGTCCCGGTCTGCCTTCGCTTAGGCTTGACGGAGCCTGCAGATGGCTGTGTCGTCCCGCGTTTAAGCCGTTTCCGTAGGCTTTTTTCACTGCTTTTTTGAGTTTTTCAGAAAACTCTCGCTCTTCTTGTTCGTTTTCTTGAAAAGCTTCCGCGAACGCCTTGTACAAGTCATATGTTTCCTTATCTGGGTTAAACGGCGCAGTCCTGTAATATTCTGTTATAAACCATTTCTTACCGTCGATGCTTGTCAGATAAAATCTGGTATTTGGAATCGGAATACTTCCCATCATAGTCATTCACACATCAGCCATTCGTTTAATTCATGGAGAATTTCATCCGCATCTCGAAAACCACCGGACCCGTGATATTGGTTCTGTTCCCGCTCATCCTTCAACGTTTTTACCGTGGCGAGCAGCTTATCTTCTTTGCCTTTCGCTTCGCCTTTGGCAAAAGCTGCTTTTTCGGCCTCGTCGATGCGCTGGTATCTGCTCTTTCGTTCCTTTTCGATATAAAGCAGGCCATTGGCTACTGCGCCGAGGAATGCTTGCATCTCAGATTCCGGGATAGGTTCCTGGCTTTCTCTGCTTTTGGATATACAGCAAAAACCCTCATCGTCGTAATGGATGAAATAGGGAGAGTTCGGGACCTGTTGTACTCGCATAGGGCACTTCCTCCTTCCGTCTCAAAGACAATTTGCCGGGACTGTCTCCCGTTGCCCGCTGCTCGCCGCGTGGAGGCTGTCTTTTGGAGCAGCTGCGCGGACAAAACCGCGCTTTTGAGTTACATCTCTGCGTTAAACAGGTTGCGGAGCTTGTAGGTGATATCCTCGCTGTTGCCGACGATAGCTGCCGCCTCGTTGATGGAAGCGAGCTCCGAAAGACTATCCGCTGCGTAGTTGTAGCTGATGGTGTAAATGGGGATATCCATACCAGCAATGATGTTCTTCGTATCGGAGAAGTCATATCCGGTATTGTTGTCACCGTCCGTGAGCACAAAGATGATGGGCGTGCAATTCCCACCCAGTTCCTGAGATTTCTGGTAGATGCGGTCCATAGCAACGCAAAGACCGTTGTACATTGCGGTGCTGCCGTTCGCATCGAGGGAGTTCACAGCACCCTTATACAGAGTTTTTTGGGTCAGAGAAAACTGGTCAATAGACAGGTATTCTCTGACATCCGAATCAAAACCAATAATGCCAATATAGTTGTCGTCATTGATATACTGTATAGTGTTTATCATCGCAGTTTTCAGGGCATTCAGGGGTTCGCCGCGCATTGAGCCGGAGGTATCGACAACGAACTCCGCCACGATAGGAATGCCGGAGTCCTTCTCTTCTTTCCAGACACTCTGAGCCTGTGCGATGGTGTTGCCGTCGTATACTTTGCCGGTATAGGTATAGTCGTCGAGGCCATTGAATCCGTCCTTCGTCGCCTCTGCCTGGTTCTGAGCGCAGAAGGAAACGAAAGCAGCAATCACTTCCTTCTTCTCAGCGGAGACATTCCCGATGGAATACAGAGGGTTATCGTGCCGGACACCGAACGGGATGAACTCGTAGTTGCGCTGCAAGGTCGGGTCATTCTGATAAGACTGATACTCCATCACGACACCGTCCACGATGCCCTTGTCCGCCGACTGGACCATTTGCTGGGTGGTGAAGGATACGAGAGGGACGTTCGCTTGAAATTTCTGAAAATTCTCGACAGCAGCCGTATCGACAATCGTGTCGCTGCCGCTGCTCGCAAGAGCCGCAAGCAGGAAGTTGAGACCCGTTGCACTCGTGTAGGGGTTCGAATATCCCATCATGAGTTTGCCATCGATGGTTGCGTTCAGAACGGAAGAAACAGACGCTTCACCGTATTCAGAGCGGAGCATATCCCCTGTCTTCTTCGATACGAGAATACCCGCCACATTACCGGCCAGACGGTCAGCCTCAACGGTCAACTCTACGCCCTCGTTCTTCACCAGCTCGCCAAAAAGCGTATTTGAGGGGGCATAGCACTCCGGCTGATACTTTCCCGTCGAAATGTACTCAGCCGCTGTGCCGGACGGAATGGAGCGCAGAGAGACGCTCATGGTCTTGTCTCCGGAAGTCTTGTTGTGCTGGGCGTTGAACTTTTTTGCCATGCTGGTCAGGAAAGAATCAGAGCCGGATTCTGCTGCTTTCTCGCCGGAAGAGAAGATTTCAATGTTGACATCACCGTTCCCCTCTACCACAAACGGATAGGAGGAGTCAATATCCGGCAACTCATCTTTCGCGTCCAAAAACTCCGATACATCGAGCTGTTGCGGGTTTACAGATACTTCCTGTACCCCGATGCGTTTCATCTTCCCGCTCAAATCCGCATACGCCTGCTCCGTTGTCATCGTATTGGTGCTGATATTCGAGTCCCGCATCACCGTCTGGGAGAACACCGCCAATACCACGCCGACGACCGCTAAGGTCGCTACTATCGGGAACACACCTTTTCTTGCCATGGTCAATTACCTCCATTTAGAGTGTCGTATCGTTTCAAAGCCTCGCGGCTGATTTCCTCGTCCTGTTCAAGGTCTTGATTCGTCTTAGTGATGACATAATCAAGTCTTGACATCGCCAAGACCACATCGGTATCCCACGGATTCTGTGCTGAGCGCTGATTGAGTGCAAAGGCAAGAGAATCTAAGCGCAGGATAAGACGCTCATTATCATGGACCACATTGTTTATCGTCTTAATGATACCGGCGTATATCTCCTGCTTCTTTTTAGCGGTATCGGTATCTCCGAACGAGATAATGCCTTGTTGGAAAGCTTTGTATTCTGTCTCATCGAACATCGATGCCGAGCGGATAGCGTCATCCAGCCGGTCATAAAATATCCGTTCTGCCGATGCCAACAGCGTCAGGCACTTTGCCTGCTCCCCGGATGTCTTGCTGTCTTGGGTCATGCTATACGCCACCGCCATCTTTTGTCCGAATCGCTTGACCTGATACAGCACCTGGTCGGCTTGGTCTGAGAACACGGCTTTTGTTTTTACGGTCGCGTTAATTTTTTCAGCATAAACTTCTTCTTTGTTCATGGGCTTTTCCTGCGCAGGCTTTTCCGATTCCCGCCGCTTCTCCCTGTACCGGAATACAAAGTACCCGCACAGGAGCAGGAACAGGACCGGTGCCGCGTATTTCGCCAGAAGCACAAAGAACAGCGGTGCGCCGTGCATATACTCAATCGCGTAGTAGGTATGGATATACGCCTCGACCATATACACGGCAGCTGCTGCTATGATAAGTACGCATATACAAAACATCTCTACCCCTCACCCTTTCTTTCTCATGCAATCCTCACATACGGTTCGGAAACAATCCGCAGACGGTCTCTCATGTTTCGGAAGCTGCTTTACCGCCTGAATATGAAGTTTTGCGCCCTGTTCCGGGGTCCTGCCGCAGACAACGCACCGGAACCTGTCACGCTGCAAGACCTCATACTTGATTTGCGAGGATGCCTGCCTCCGCTCGTTTTCTCGCTGCTGGTGTTCCCGTTCGTGCTCCTTAGCGAGTCTTACGAATTCCTTAGCTTCTGCCATCGAATAGGTCTTAGACTCCTCCATCGGCTTGCCTTTATGCGGCGTATACTGCTTCACCGCAATGAAGGTCGTCTCGGTCACGGGAGTGCCGAACACCGCCGCATTGACCAGTTTCTCCTCATAGTGCTTATACAGCCAGAAAGGGATTCTTCTCCCGCAATCATCGTCCTTCTCGGTCCAGTTGGGGATGCTTTTGAGTTCTTTCTTATATGCCGCAAACTGAATCACATTCGACTGTGCCCATCCGAAAACCTCTTCAAACTGGGGAATCTTTTTCCGGACTGTGCCCATGAACAGCTTATCGAGGGAAGCACCCCTATACTCTTCAAGTGATTCAAGCGGGTATTCGAGACGAATTTCCTCGTCCACATCATAGAACTCATATCCCTGATTGACTTCCTCAATGCCCGCCAGTATCTCGCTGGTATTGCGCACGTCCTTCTTGGCAGCAGAGACGACGAGAAGCCATATACCGGCCAAAACAGCCAATGCGACAACAATTACCACGGCAATCGTCACCGGCGACATTACTGCTATCTGGTCCTCTACCCAAAACGAAAACTCCTCCGGCATATCAATCAGCCAGTCTATGAAATCCATCGGTTTACCGTACATCTATGATTCCTCCAAAATTCCAGACACTGTCTGGAAAATCTTTTTCTGATAATTTCTGTGCGGACAACACCGCTATGACTGCCCTTGATTTTCATTATCTGCAATTCGCACGAATCGGCAACTTTTTCGCGTAAAAACAAAAAAGCAGCCATCCGAGATGGATGACTGCAAAAAATATCAGTGAATTTCGGAAAAATGTTGCAAACGACCTTGCAAAACCTTGGAAAAATGTCGCAGTGCTTAGAAATGTGCCTGGTCAATGTTGTTTTTCGTTAGAGTACGGAGATGACAGAAGAGCGCTCGTGTCGAGCACATAAAATTTTTCTGAGATTCGCACCTATCGTTTCAGGTGTTTTCTCGGATGGTATCGAGGATGTCCTTCTTTGTGCCGCGCACCGAACAACCATTATCCTCAAATGCCGAAAACAGCGTTTGTACGAATTTCTCATTCTCTTCTTTCGAAATGTCCGGCATCCAGAAAGAGTAGTCATCATCGCCGTACCTGAAGACGATACCTTCAATTTTCGGGTTCTTGCTCATAGTGTCTCCTTTCTTTCCGTTCTGAGTATTCATTTAGCATACACGCTCGCAGCCATTACTCCAACAGTGATAATACCGGTCACGAACAGAAGCATACAGACGAACATTACGCCGAATGAAAGCGTGATGTATGAGATTTGTTCGACCATGCTCAGCAGACGAATTTTATCCGTTAATTCGTCAATTTCATCTACATCCGCCAACTGCTTCTGACGTTCTCCCGCCATGACCAATGCCTCATAAGCACCGCCGAAACTGAATTCATCGTCCGACAGCGGCTTGCTTTTGGTCTGCATCATGAGGTCAATCAGTTTTTCTTCGAGTTCCGCTTCCTTTGCGCATTTTTCCGCATCTTTCTCATCCAGCATCTTGCCCGACACCTTGTAGCAAATGAACGATGCAATGCAAAGCAGCGCTGCACTGACAAGCGAGAAAACGAAAATCATGATTCCACCTCAAAAGGAAGTTTCTCGAACGGCAGCGTCAAGTAGTCATACAGGGATTCGGCGGTAGGCATGTCGTAGCGCATCCGGCGACCATCTTCGAGGTCGAACCAGATACATTTGCGGACATCCTCATACAGCCACCACTCAATGGTGTCCGCCTTGTCGTCCAGTTCTTCTTTGAGAATGCGGAGCAATGCAGCAAGATACAGATTGTCACCATCGAACACTACTGCCGAGTCGCAGATTTTGCCGAGCGCATGGTCAAATTCCGAAATTTTCCGGTCTTGCTCGTCAACTACCCCCACCTGAAGGAGGGGGCTTGTAGTCCCGCAGGACTCCAATTTTTTCGCCACTCGACGGATTGTTAGGCACGGTTACCGTCCGTGCGACCGAGTACAATGGGCGTTCACCGCTGTTGCATGGCGGCATAGCTGGGGTGAGAATTGGATTATGCGGGATATAGTCCCAATAATCCCACATTGCGAATGTTTATGGCAGCGTTGTGGTCGCGGTTATGTGTTGTACCGCAACTGCTGCATGTCCAGCTTCTGTCTGCCAGCGTGAGGTCATCTTTTACAAGACCACAAACGCTGCAGGTTTTGCTGGACGGATACCACTTATCGATTTTGGCAAAGGTCTTTCCTTGCGATGTAAGCTTATACTCAAGCATTGTGCGGAACATACCGAAGCCGTTATCATTTGTGGATTTACCAAGCTTCAGAGAACCCGCCAAGCCGCGCAGGTTGATGTCTTCCACGAATACGGCATCATACCGCTTGGCTATCGCGGAACTTACCGTATGGCAGAAATTCTTGCGCTGATTGGTTATATGTTCATGCAGAAGCTGAACTTTATGTAGTTGTTCGTTATAGTTTTTAGAGCCCACTTTCATACGAGACAGTTTGCGCTGCTCTTTTGCAAGTTTCTCTTCACTCTGACGATAGAATCGCGGATAATTGGCAACTTCGCCGTTGCTGTCAACGTAAAAGTCATGAGAAGAATAATCCAAGCCAAGAGATTTCTCTTTAGTAGGAACAACAGACTGGATATCTTTCTCGAATTCATACAACAGCGAAATGAAATATTTACCGCTGCGAGTACAGCTGACAGTAGCACCTTTCAGTATCCAGTCAGCACCCGGTTGGCGGTGCTTCTTGATTTTCACCCACCCGATTTTGGGCAGTTTTATCGCTTCATAACCAAGCGCAAGGGTATGTACGACACTACCGTCTTTTGTTTTGTACGAATGAATGTTCGTTGTATAAGACATCTTGCTCTTGCGCTTACTTTTAAGTCTGGGAGCACCAACGGTTTTAGGACTTTCCAAATGGTGGTCATTGGCATCTTGCAAATCAAGCTGTGTGTTGCACAAAGCACCGCTATCTACTTCTTTAAGAAACGGAAACTCCTTTTTGTACTTAGCGGGCGTGGGAACAAAAAACGTTCCTGCTTCGTTAAGAAACTGCTGTGCGTCCATAAGCATACGGTTCCACACAAAGCGAACACAACCAAAGGTCTTGGCAAGCAACACTGCTTGCGCTTCCGTGGGGTATGCTCTATATTGTATTGCGCGATTTAGCTTTACAACAGCCATTGCTTGTCACCACCTTATACCTTAATTTTATGCGGCTCGCACGTTTGTGCAACCTGAAATGTGTGGCAATTCCTCCCCCACATGAATGAGGGGGAATCCTTGCCACGTCTTCTTGAATGTCGGCAATCGTCTTGCAAAAGAGTTCCTTGGATATCATTATGTTCTCTCCCATACAAAAAAAGAGCCTCACCATTTGTAGGTGAGACTCAGCGTATCAGTAGCGGTAATATCTCGGCACGATTTTGCCCTTGTCGTCATCCATAATCATGGCTGCAAAGGTTTCCATCTCTGCCGGGGTGAACTCAGCGGTATAGTCGAGCGTTGTGTCGAGTTCCTTGGCGACATCCGACATTGCCTGCAGGAACGCAACAAACGCCGGGACTTCCTTGTTGGTCAGCGTCACGCCGGTGCAGATGGACAGGTAATCCTCCCCAACATCCGCAACATCGTCCTCTTCTCTGCCAAAGACGCCATGCACGGACTCGATAGCGGCAAGCATCTTATCTACCTGTGCGGCATTGAACGGCGTATCGGGTTCGAGCGACATCTCGAAGGTGTAACAGAACCATTTATGGATATCCTTAACCGCCGATTCCGGCACATAGTCGGGGTTGTCGCAGAGTTCCTTGCCGTCAAAGGACAGCATGACAACATTGCTCTCCACATCGTAGTATTCGAGGCCCTTGTACCGAACCGCCTCGCAGCCGTATTCCTGCAGCACATCGCTCCAGAAATTGTAGCCGTAGAAGTTCTCGGTGCTGAAAAAGTGAATCATCTCATAGGAAAGGAGCACCTCAACATCCACATCCGTCACCAGCCGGTCAAGGATTGCGGCCATTTCCGGCGTGTGCTGCCAGTCGGTATCAAGACCTTTCAGACCCACGCCGCCGGTCTTATCCTGAACAAACAATACCGTCTTGCCATCGACCTTGATGTTCAGCTTATGCATCGACAGAGATTCAATGCTGGCGGAATTGATAAACTGAAGCAGATAATGTGCGAGGCAGCTGCGGATATCGTCCGCGTTGCTGTCCCCTTTCCGAATCGTGATGCGCTCAATGGCGACTAACTCAGTGCTCATGGTGTTCTCCTTTTTCTGTAAGCGGCAAGACTTATCCTGCGCAGCCAATGTTATAAATTTATTCGATGTTAGGTGATATTAAATCGCTTGCAAGTAGCTGACAGCCAATTTGACAAGCACATACACGCCCGCGAGGTTTTCTGCGATTTTGCAGAGGTATGTCATGATGGTGAACTTCGTCAGTCCTCTCCGCTTGAGCCTGAACATCGCCACGGTGGACGCAGTAAGAAGGAACGCGATAGACATCATAGCCTGAACGCTGACCAGTATAAAGACATTAAGGCTGAACTGCACCATGTACTGCGCCTGCACATCTTCGATGCTTTGAAGGCGTAAGGCGAGCTCCTCGAAAACAAACGCAATTCCGGTACAAATCGCAATTACGAGAAGAGTCTGATTCAACACATCGTCGATGACAGAAGACGGCTTCCCGCTCTCAAATTGACGGATAACCGCCGTCGTTTTCTTACCGAACTTGTAATCGTACACAGCGTTTCCCGCAAACAGCGCAGCCGACGACAGCATCAGTCCCGCCGTACAGACATTGACTATATCCATAGCAGTCCCCTGTCATTTGTTCAGAACGAGAACTTGCACTCACGGCGTTCGCGGCCGTTTCCGCCCCAGTAGTGACGCCAGCGCGGTGCTTTCCCGTCCCCCTCATTCTTGTACTTCTCTGCCACATGGTCTCCTACCGTAAAGACTTTGACATTGACCCTCTGTGCCTTGCCCTTGAACATAAACGGCTGGCGGTCTTCTTTCTTGATAGGATTGAGGTGTACATCAGAGCCCTTGCTCGCGAGGTAGTAGGCGCAGAGCATCGCAAGGCGAACATACGGCGTGCCCTCGTTGTAGACGGGAGGAATTTCCTCCATCGTATCGGGGACCGCCACATCGGTGGTAGAGCGCTGATTCGCAGCTTTCTCAATATACTGTTTCGTGCTTCGAGTCGCTTCCGTCAGCGTCTGACCTTCCTTAATCCAGGCGGGCAGAGACAGGAACGCATAGTTCTCCTTCTCATTCGCAACGCCACCGACCAACACGATGCCGATGAAGGTATCCTTGGTCTTGGGCTCGAACTCGATATGTACGAACATGCCGCAGTAATCCTTGCTGTCATACAGCGGCAGATAGAAGTCCTTGAATGCGAGGCGTTCGAGAATCTCGTGGTGGATGACGATGTCGTCCGTATCCATCAGCAGTTCCTGAAAATCCTTGTCGAAGTCATAGACGACCTTCTCCCGAGCCCAGTTCCCGATGGTGTAGATGGGGAAAACCTGTCCAGCCAACTCCTTATCAAGGCCCGGCTGACGCATCTTCTGCGCGACACGGACACACTGCATCATGGCTTCTTTCGTGTACTCGTCAAGAGTCTTGCCTGCCGGGTCCTGAAAGTCGAAGCCGATACGGTTCGAGCGGGTAACGGCGTTTGCAACTAATGCGATTCTCAGCTGCTCGTTAGTCATAGTATTTCCTCCGTGATTTATGATATTTTTTTGTTTTGATTTGAAAGCCGTTCGCCAGCAAAAGCTGTTGCCCACTGTCCGCCCCGTGGAGGCCGCTTTGAAAAGACAGTTAGCGGATTCCTCCGCCGTTACGCCTTGATGTGCAGGTGTTCGTTGATTTCTCGCTCAGTCTTGCCCTTAGTGAGGAAGACAGGTTTTACCTTGAATTCCTTGTCCTTTACAATGCGCTCTAAGCATTCCCAGCTCTCGCTATCCGACAACTCGAAACCATATGGGTCGATGTTCAGGAACAGCCAGATTGGTTCTGCTTGCGGTTCGCCGCACATCATCCAGACTTTCAGAATTTTCGTAATAGCGGCAATGCCTTTCTTCCACGAGACCGCCATCACGCGGCTAACATCGAAAACCAGAAGCCGGGGTTCCTGCGCATTCTCGACATCGACCTTAACGGTATGCGCAAGGGCAAAACCTTTCGGAGTAGATTTATATTGCTTGACCGCCATCGGCACTTGTCCGTAGATGAGCCTGTCGTGGTCTAAAACAAGCGCTGCATAGCTGCCGGTAACATCGAACAGGATGATTGCATCGGTACTTTTCTTCAGAATCCTGGCAAGCTGCTGCTTGCACCACGATGCGTTGATGACCTCGCTTTTGCCTGTCACCAGCGTATACCAGGCGTTAATTTTGATTATCGGTTGCATATTCTCCTCGCGCTTAGTGGCTTTATTCCATGATATATTTTTCGCAGTATTCAACCCATAGTGTGCTCCTCCGATTTCAGTGCCGTTTTCGTTCTGAACGCTATTACCCGGGGTGCAGTCCCCCGCAACCCGCCGCTCGCCATGTAAAGAGTGTCGTCCCTAAGAGCGGCAAGGTCCGCGAAATAACCAAAAGAAAAACCGTGACCACGAACACGCAGCCACGGTATAAAAACTGCCAGCCAAAGGCGGTGACCGGCAGAATAGGATGTACAAGCGGGCAGACAAGATGGTGCATGCAAAAAATCACACTTAGAAAGGAAGGCTTTCTATTCGGCGGGAAAGAGAAAGAGGTTCGAGAACCCGCCAGACCCATTTCCGCTTGTACAATTCTTATTCTATGCAATTCGCACAAACACGCAAGCAAAAAAGCAAAAAGAAATCCCCTTGCACCGAATGACCGGAGCAAGGGGTTCTCACTTTGATAGAAAGAAGGAAGCTGCATCTCTGCAGCGCAGCACAGCTAAGTGCCGCAACCGTCAGTGACGGGTCGAAGGTTTTGGTGTTTACTCTGCACCGGCTTGCAAGGCCATCATCGATGGCACCGTCGAGTCTATACCGCCTGCCTTTTATAATGTATTATACCACAAATCGCACTTTTTTGCAAGTTTTTTCTCAAAATTAGGCTCACTTTGTATGCAGCTACGCCTCAGCAGCTACGCTTTGACTTTCCCCGCGTCCCTGAGTTCCAGCAGCTACGCAATTTTCGGAGGAGATGCAGTTTTTGTCCGTATTTTCTGCAACTCAATTCCTAAAAGTGTCCGTATTTCCAACTTTTTGGGAATGAGATGGACCAAATCCCTCAACTCATTTGCAGTTTGCCCTTTGCCTTTCCTGTATGGAAAAAGCACCCGAAATGTGCTATAATTAAGGCAAAGAAATTCGTCCAGAGCGGAGATACACACGTCAATAACCCACGACTAAAGTCGCGGGCTTGCTCCGGCAAGTCCGTGCTTTAGAAGTGTCCGCAAGGATATGTTGACTACCCTTTGCACATTAAGTTGTGCCCCGTTATAAGCGAATAGACAGTTACCGCATGGTGTAAATCCTAGCTGTGCGCTCTAAGACAACAACACATCACGTAAAGCTGAGGCAAAGCCGACAGGTGTGGCTGTACCAAGCCGTTTATAACCTTGGGGAAGGATTTTTACCCTCTTCGGAGGAGAGAACAGCTTTTTATTGGCTGCTAATTTATCGAAAGGAGCATGGTATCATGCAATATGTGTATGTACTTAACAAGCACGGCGAGCCCTTGATGCCGTGCTCACCCGGAAAGGCTCGTCTGCTGTTAAAGCAGCAAAAAGCATGCGTTGTAAAGCGCACACCGTTTACTATTAAGCTCTTGTACGGCAGTGCAGGATACAAACAGCCCATCACTCTTGGTGTTGATGCTGGCAGCAAGCATGTCGGCTTGTCTGCATCTACAGAAAAGCGCGAACTCTACCGCGAAGAGTTTACTCCTCGCAACGATGTGGTAGATTTGCTTTCCACGCGCAGACAGAACCGTCGTTCAAGGCGCAATCGCAAGACTCGTTACCGTGCGCCAAGATTTGATAACCGCGTTCACAGCAAGCATAAAGGGTGGCTCGCTCCTTCAGTAGAAGTAAAGATTCAAGAGCATATTACTGTTATTAAGCGTATCTGCCGAATTTTGCCTATCACTCTTGTAAGAGTGGAAACCGCAGAATTTGACACACAACGCCTGAAAGCAATGCTTAAAGGAAAGCCTCTGCCTGTAGGGACAGACTATCAGCTTGGCGAGATGTACGACGAATACAACGTTCGCCAGTACGTTCTGAAACGTGACAACTATACATGCCAATGCTGCGGTGCCCACCCGACAGAAAAGAAGCCAGTTCGGCTGCACGTTCATCATCTGGAGAGCCGTCATGTTGGAGGCAATGCTCCTAACAACCTGATTACCTTATGCGTGGCATGCCATAAGGCACTCCACGAGGGAAAAATCACATTGGACAAAGGCAAAAAGCGCGGCAAGCCGCTGCGCGACGCCGCCTTCATGGGCATCATGCGCAACACGCTGCTCGCACGACTGAAGGATGAACTGAACATTCCTGTCAAACAGACCTACGGGTACATCACCAAGCTGTTGCGGGAAAAGAACAAAATTCCCAAAAGCCATGTGAACGATGCCCGCTGTATTGCCAAGGCTCCAAATGCAAAACCGTGCGACACGATGCTCTATACGCGGGCATTGCGTCATCACAACCGGCAAATTCATAAGGCGAAAATCCTCAATGGCGGCATCCGCAAGAAGAATCAGGCTCCGTACCTGGTGAAAGGTTTCCGCCTTTGGGACAAGGTCCGATACAACGGCGAGGAATGTTTCATTACCGGCAGACGCTCAAGTGGGTATTTTGCCCTCAAAAAATACGATGGAACTGTTATCTCGAATAGCGCAAGCTACAAAAAACTAATGTTGCTGGAAGCAGCGACAAATTATATCACGGAAAGGAGCTAAGGGCGCATTCCTCCCACGACTAAAGTCGCGGGTTTCCTGCGCCAAACTCATGACTATCGGAGACATTCTCGTTAATACCAACCGGGCAAACCTCAATAATCTGCTACCGTTATCGGAAGTGAAAACCAAAAAGGATTTCGCCAAATTCAAGAAGAAGGGCTATACCGTCGGCATGACTGCCGGGGAATTTCAGGAGAAATACCCGCTTCTTCCCATTGAGAACATTTATGCCTCCTACAACATCCTGTCCTCGCTCTATTATTGCGAGCCTCAAAATCCTACCATCCCGATTGTCTTGAATCTTCAGATTTACGGCGACAAGCGCCTATCTGTTGCAAACGAATCGGATGAAGCATTTCAAAATCGGATTCTCTCGATAGCAAAAGCAATTTCTGAGGGGAATGTCAAGCGGATTCGGTCGTATCTCTTTTCTCTCGAAGACAGTTTCAGGGTTTCGGTGCTCTCGCAGTATATCAAGAACGCAGAGCCCTCAACGGAACTGTACGACCTCTTTATGGATTATTACAAATTGACCGATTATGGGTTCAAAAATCTAAACGAAGCTGATATACGCAAAGTCCTGTCCGGTAAATCTGAGGAGCAAAAGAAGAAAACTGCTGAAAAGCTTCGGAAGTTCCCGGATACGGTTACCGTTTATCGCGGAGAGGGCAGCAAATCAACGCCGTATACGCAGTCTTTCTCATGGACGGTCAGCTACAAAGCAGCTTGTTTCTTTGCCTGCAGGTTGCCGAGCGCTGAAGACAGCACTATCGTATCGGCAGAGGTATCGAAGGATGATATCATTGAGTTCTTCCCCGAAAGAAATGAGGCGGAAGTTGTCATTTTGCCGTCTGCCGTGAAATCTGTAAAAGTCGATACTCTGTATGGCTTAGAATCTGTCGAAGAAGAAATTCTCGAAATCATGCCCCTGTACCAGGACGGCCGCGAAGAGATTCGGCATCTGTATGCAGTTCATGGCAAACTCGATGCAAGTGGGTCTGGGCACGATGCTTTGCACACGCTGCGTGTACTATTCAACGCGCTTCTTCTCGTTGAGATGGATGGCACTATGCTCTCCGAAGAGGAAACGCAGATGCTGATGGATGCTGTCATTTACCACGATATCGGTCGCACGAACGATGATGTTGACGATAGCCATGGCAAAGCATCCCGCGATATTTATGCCGCTGACCGCAAACCCGAAAATCCCGGTACTGGATTTCTCATCGAGTATCATTGCCTTGATGATGCTGTCGCTCGCAGAGATTTAGAGGCTCTTTCTCTGCCGAACGTTGACCGCATCTGGCTGCTGTATACGATTCTCAAAGATGCCGATGCGCTTGACCGGGTCCGGTTCGGGCTCAGATACCTTAATCCTAAATACCTGCGCAACGATACAGCGCATAAAATTCTGCCCGTAGCACAGCTTTGCTTGGAGCACCTAACATTTTAAGGAGTATACATGGCTATTTCACCAACCACGGAACAACTCCAAATTGACAATGAATCGCTGCTTCGCGTTGAATACGGCGATACTTGGGACAAGAAATACAGGGACAAGGGTCAGGCTATCTGGACTTTCCAGCGCCGAAACCTTTCGACAGCGTGCGTCGTCGTTTCTCGCTTGCACGGCATCGACTTCGATGCCGCCTCCACCTTTATGTTTCACCTGGCGAACAACGCGGGTGAATGCAAACCCATCGTGGAAGCCGTAAATTCCCAGCTGGAGCTCGCCATCATCAAACCTGACAAGTTCATCAAGGGTCTGCATAAGTTCTTTCAGGAGCTCACAAAGCCTATTAAGAAAGATAAGCAGTATGCGCTCTACTTTAAGACGCTAGCGTACCTGCAGGAATGCACACACAACGGTCTTATAATTGACGGGAAAGTGATGCACAACGAGGCTGTGGTAATATCCGCTACTGACTTCATCATGCAAGGCACTGAGTATCTCAAGAAGCAGGATTTTGATGTAGTGAACATCGTAGTCGGCATCACCACCGAAAACGAACCCATCATTATCCGAGACCCCTATCCTCTTGTAGATGTACCTGCCTATTATGTCGAAGCACTGTATCTCGGCAAACCGTATGACAAAGCTGACCGGAAAATGTCGGATGAAAAGAAGGGGGACATGCTTGCCACATATTATGCGCGATACGGATACAAGAACATTGAGACACTCGATGACAGCATAACCCTGAGTCGGGAGTGCCAACTGTATACCAATACCGTGCTCTCTTTAGCCACCGTTCTGAACGAATACCTCGTGGACATGCTGCCGGACAAACCGTTGATTCGCAATACCCCGTATCAGGCGCAGTGGTGGCCGGTTCCTTTGTCGCATAAGTTTCCCGTCAGCGCCCTCAAAGAAGCCCTGCACCATCGGCGCAGAACGCTTCCTGCGAACGGTGCGGTTATTCAGTTCGGAAGTCGGCAGATGCTGCGAGAAGTAAAACTGAAAGAAACCTGCCGCGACAACGAAATCATCTGCGTTTACAAAATCAAAACTCCTGATGGAGATGTTTCCGGGTACTACAATACCAACTCGGAGTGGTTTTACTCGATGCTAGACGGTTCAGACTATATGGATTTGCACGACCAAATCACGCACCTTATCCTTTGGCTGTACACTTCCTTGGTCTGTGATGTCCCCGACCTTCTCCCGACGGACGATTCCTTCCGGCGCTCCTTTATCACCCGCGAAGGCGTTCCTACCGACTTGAAATTCTTAACTCTCGGCGGAAAGCCTCGCAATTATCTGAAAAAAGATGATGGTGAGGATAGTACACTCAACATCTTCGACAAGTCAAAGTACGATGCATCCAGCAAAAGCATCAACGGCTTTGTCCGCAAACTTCCTGCCGGACAAAAAGCGAGCGAACGGTCTCTGAAAATTGCAGAAAGCTACGGCTTCGAGTTACATGAGGATGAGACTTATGTCATGCCGTTTGTGCGCAGACAGTGGCTCAAAAAGAAAACCGAAGAATGATACCAACCAATTTGGTATTTCGACACAGCAAGAGGAGCGTCCGCTAAAGCAGACGCTCCTATTTGTGTTTCTTATGCTTTTTGTAAGCTTGTAGCTTACTTTCCGCTGCCGTTCAGGCGCGGGATGGTCTCAGTCTTCGTTTCATTGCAAACCTTGCAAGTATAGGTCTTGACGCCTTCTTTTTCAGCCGTTGGTTCAGTAGTTACGACACCGCTATCCCAAGTATGGTTGTTGGTTTTTGGTGTGGTATTGATAATGCTGCTCACATCACCGCAGACGGGGCAGTAGATTTCGGTGCGACCCTCTTCCTTGCAGGTAGGCTCAATGACACGCATCTCGGCATGGTGACCGGTGGAGTGTACAATGTTGTCCTTGTAGGAGAGGCTGTCATCCTGATTGCACTTGTGCATCGTGTAGCCGTCCTCTGTGCAAGTCGGCGGGACAACGGTAACGGTGAAGGTGTACTTGGTGGGCAGGACCTTTTCGGTCGTAGTAGCGTCACAGTTCTTGCAATGCAGGGTCTTGACGCCATACTTATCATAGGTAGGCGGGATAGTGATGACGCCTTCATCCCAGATGTGACCTGTACCGCCGTAGTCGTAGGTCATGGTATGAGAAGCGTCACGCTTGCAGTGCATCCGCATAGTGCCCTGTTCGGTGCAGGTAGCCTTTTTCAGACACTCGGTGTGCTCGGTGTCCCAGTCATGGTAGCCGATAGCAGGAACAGGCTTCAACACGCTTTCATTACATCCCTCATAGCTGCAGTACATCCAACGCTTGCCTTCAGTCTCGCAATAGGGTCCTTCGACGATTTCGCCAAGGCGCGTATAATCGTGGTTATGCACCTTAGCAATATCTTCGGTCTTTGTTGCTTGGCAAGCCTTGCAGGTGAAGGTCTTGATGCCGGTCTCAGTAGCGGTCGGTTCCTTCTTTACAACGCCTTCATCCCACTGATGCTCGCCGGTAGCCGGAAGGTCACTCACATGCTGCTTATCGTTGCAGCGCTCACAGACATTGTCTACGCTGCCAGAAGCGCCACAGGTAGCGGGAGTAGTGACTTCCTTGTACTCATGACCCAGTGCAGGGACGATGTTGTCCT
>OGXR01001501.1_pt1 | contig 16951 bp, 15 predicted proteins | sample 1576331 | NCBI WGS metagenome assembly OGXR01 (sample SAMEA3541473, study PRJEB24748) | human gut metagenome | biome: human gut; feature: human-associated habitat; material: faeces | place: China | collected 2012 | reverse complement strand
AACTACCGGGAGCAGACCTTGCTTGAAAAGCGGCTGGCAATCTGCATGACCTGTGGGCGTGTCGGCTCATGGAAAGGTCGTCCCACCTTTGAGGAACTTGCAGTTATGTTCGAGGGCAGCACAGCCAGCGGTGCAGAGCGAGCCTACCGGAAAGCGGTGGACAGGCTGACGGAATTATTGGTTGCCGAGGGCGCAATCCATGCTGTCCGGCTGAAACAGAAGTCCAAAACCAAGCGCAAAAAGAAAATTGCCGCCGCAATCTACGAATACCAGGCAGACTGCGACGGCGAATGGGGCGAGATTTCCTTGGATTTTGAAAACGGCACAGCGGAGATTATCCGACTTGCCGATTGGGATACCATGAAAACAAACCGCTTTGCCAACAAGGTAATATCCTACCTTTTGAGCTGCGAGAATGAGAAGCTGCCAAAGGAAACTACAGTAGCGTTTGAATAAGCTTATAAATATTAAAAATCATTTCTTTTGACACAGAGAATACAAATCGGTGTTGTACAGTAAGGGCGAAAGGAGGAAAAGTATTATGAACAGTAAGATTTTGATTGTAGAAGATGAGGCCAAGTTGCGGGAAATCCTGTGTGACTATTTCAGCAGCAAGGGAGAACTGCCTGTTGAAGCAAGCAACGGAATACAGGCGCTTGAGCTGATTGATGAAAATGAATTTGACGCAGTTTTGCTTGACATTATGATGCCGGAGCTTGATGGGCTTTCTGTCTGCCGTGCTGTGCGCAGAACAAACGATGTTCCTATCATTTTCCTCACAGCCCTTTCCGACGAGGAGGACAAACTGCTGGGTTATGAACTCGGTGCAGATGATTATGTGACGAAGCCATTCACCATGTCTGTCCTTTATGCAAAAACTATGGCGCTCATCAAGCGTAATCAGCGCAGTGTCCTTGCCGGTGACCGGATGGAGGTCAGCGGGATCACTCTGGAGCTGACTGCAGGCAGAGCTTATGCTGGAGGCAAGGAAGTCTTTTTGACGCCGAAGGAGTTTGCTCTCCTTCGCTGCCTGATGCAGAATAAAAACCTTGTCATGAGCCGTGAGCAACTTCTGGTTAAGTGCTGGGGTTACGACTACGAGGGCGAATCTCGGGCTGTAGATACCCATATTAAGCGATTGAGAGAAAAACTTGGCGACTATGCCGAATGCATCAAGACCGTTATTAAGGCGGGTTATAGATTGGAGGGGTGACGATGAAAAAAATCTCCAAAGGCTATCGGATTGCATCAGCTCTTTTCCTAATCTGGGCGATTGTTGATTTCCGCAATTATGCAACAATCGGGAAAGACCTTGTAGCTTATTATTCTGGTGAAAGCATTATTTGGGAATTAGTACAGGATAAACTGTTTCAAGGAATTGTAAAGGTTGTTTTGGCTGTCGCCATCATCGTGGTTGGTCTAATCAGAGCAAGGAAAAAGAAACAGCGTACCGCTCTGACAGCTATTACTTGCCTACTTTCCCTCGCATTGTTTGTAATTTGGGGAGCAGGAATGTTCTGCTTGACCTCCGTTACTGCTGAGTATGCCGCCACAAGATATCTAAATGGCTATCGCGATTTTGCATCTACCATCGCAACTCGAAGCTTTGAACACTGGTTGGGGAAAGGTTTTGATTCCAGTTATGCGAACTACGATGCAAATCGCCGGTGGGAGGCGGTAGACGACGGCGGACATGCAGATACTTTTTATGGTGCGAGATTTATAGTTGGTGAAGATGATGAATTTCTAAAGCGGCCAAACAGCAACAAGGTATATTCTGCTACTGCTGTTTATGATGCAGGAGGAAATCTTCTTGAATGTAGTTGGTCGGATTTCTTTTACTTCGAGTATTTGACAGAAAACCAATGGGATAATCGAGAGGAAAGATCCGGGAATAATGCCCGTGCTTTCTTTGATAGAGAAATGCTTACTGAGAAAGGTAAGGAGATACTCAGCAACAGCGTTCTGACATTCGATGCTGCCGCAATGCGCTTTACCGGGACTTTTGATGGTGTCGAGTTCACACCCATCAAAATTGAATATATCGATTGGGACGAATTCCAGCATGCCTTAGATTCAAAGGGAAGTGGTCAGTATACCGTTTCCGGCATCGTAGAGGATTACGATCTTCAATGGAACACCATGTACGAAGATGCCTCTGACGCTTTATCCAGTGAGGACGTTGTTGTATTCTACTCTGATTGGTTTGATGTTTGCTATAATGAGATATCTCCTGCTTTTTCGTACAAAGGAACAGACTATGAAAATGTAGCTTCCCTTGTTGCCAAACTTGGACCGGAACTGGCTGCCGGAGCAAAGAATTTGACTTTCTACGATGGCCTTGACCTTTTAATCCCAAGTGTGAACTACTGTCACAGCTTCGATGGAGAAACCTATTATGACCCATACTATTATGGGGAGGCTGCCTATGCAGAAGAAGCGCCTGATCTCCATTTTTATACCGTGAGTGTCGTGTACTGCTCTCCTTGGCGCACCGCATTTGGCGAACTGAGCGTTGTGTACTTAATTACACTTCTTATTGCAGTGGCACTTGTGTTCGTATTACGCTCCATAATAAAAAATCATTTAATCCAACCTGTCCTATCGGTTGGAGAAGCGCTGATGAGCGAAGAAGAGAAGAACTACCTATATCCGGAAATGTCAAAAGCTTGGTATGAAAGCAAGTTGCTACAAGAGGGTTTCGCCAAGCATAGCGATAAGAGCCGGATGCAAAGAAACGAGATTACACGCTTGAACACGGCACTTGAGTATGCAAAAGCAGCTGAGGAAAACCGTCGTCAGATGACCTCTAATATTGCCCATGAACTGAAGACTCCGCTGGCGGTGATTCACAGCTATGCAGAGGGACTGAAGGAACACATTGCAGAAGACAAACGTGATAAGTATGTGGATGTGATCCTTGCGGAAGCCGAGCGAACGGACGGTATGGTTTTGGAGATGCTGGATTTGTCCAGACTTGAAGCGGGTAAAGTGAAGCTCTCACGGGATGAGTTTTCGCTTGCCGATCTTACGAAAGCCATCTTCGAGAAACTCCAAATGGCGGCAGAGGCAAAGGAACTGCAGATCAGCTACGAGTTCCCGGAGCAAAGCACCATCGTTGCGGACGAGAATCGAATTGCACAGGTGGTTGAGAATTTTGCGACCAATGCAGTCAAGTACACCCCCGCCGGTGGCAGTGTCACAGTACGGATTCAGAACAATCGTGGTAAAACCACATTCTCCATCGAAAATGACAGCAAGCCTCTTTCCGCAGAAGCTTTGGCTAAAGTATGGGACACTTTCTATCGAGTTGATGAATCCCGCTCCGGAGGCGGCACGGGGCTTGGTCTTGCTATTGCGAAGAATATCGTGGAACTGCACGGCGGCAAGTGTTCTGTCCGAAACACGAAGACGGGTGTGGAGTTCCAGTTTACAATTTAAAACCTTGTTAGAAACAACACGGCCCACCGATCATTTTGACCGGTGGGCTGCGCTATGTTTATTCAGTTCAATCCATCAACTGATGTTCCGATACGCCTTGCACAAACCGTTCTAAATCACCGCCAAACACAAGCTGTGCATATTCCAGCGGCTTGTTGTAGATTAGCCAGTCCAGCTCCGACCGCTGATACATATTATCGGCAACCTCATTCTCCACGGCAATCGTGTCAATCGCAATCATGCTGCCATCTGCAAATTTCAGCTCCACACAGGCGTTATCCATGTTGAACTCACAAGAAATCAATCTATCCATAAGAAACCTCCATTCTGCGGGATGTTAGATCATCCCAAAATATTTGAATGCTTCTCGGATTGCTTTCTCTTTTTCTGGTGGACACTGGGGCTGTCTGGAATCCTCGGATTTCGGCAGATTATAGTTTTTGCCTACCTCAATCCCGCATTTCCGCTTAATCTGTGAGATATAGAGGTTGGACACCTTTAACCCGGTATGCTCCAACACATACTCCTTGATCTGCGGATAGGTAGCTCCATCTTGGAACTCTGACATATCCATATCTTCCAAAGAGAACTCAACCCGAATCTTTTTCGAGTCGACCTCGCCCTTGGAAAGCAAGACAACCGTCTCGTCCCGTACGGCGCCGGGAAATATGTCAAGGGCGGCTTTTTCGGACGCGCAAAGCACATCAAAGCCGCCTCTTTTTTCCTCAAAAAGCTCTCTTGTCATCTCGGCGTTAAATTCAAAGGCGATATCCTTGCCCCTGAGCCTTTTAAGCTCCGTATAAAAGTCGTCCTCCCGCAAAAACCCGGCGGCGACCCTAAGGTATTCCTCCTCGTCCGCCTCGCCGCATATCGCCGTTACCGGATACCCCTTTTTTTCCAGCTCCCCCGCAAGCAGCAGCGCAAACAGGCCGGAGCCGAACACAGCCGCCTTTTTCTTTTTCCTGACGCGGAATATGCTGCGCTTTTCCCCGGCGCCTCCGGATAAGGCTACGGCGCGCTCTATGTCCCCTATGGCTATGCCATCGCCGAGCTCGCAGAGCCTGCACTTTTCCTCGCAGGGCGCACCGCAGCCCGCCGACAGTATCAGCGGGAAGGGCGCTATGCTCTCATAAATTTTAAACGCCTTTTTAAAGTCGTTCTCCGCCGCCGCCTTAAGCATGGCCTTTACGTCCAGCTTAAGCGGGCAGGCGGCGTTGCAGAAGGGAGGCTGATCGTATACGCACACTCCGGCGATGCTCTCCATCTCCTCCTTGGATATGCGCTTGACCTTGTATACATGGGTAGAGACTCTTTCGTCTATACGCGTCATATACCGTCCCTGCCTCCCTCCTTAAAAAGCTGCCGTGCTATCCTTCAAGCTCCCTGAGCGACTCCATCACCCTCTCGGGTCTTGCCGGCACCTTCGTGATGCGCGCGCCGGTGGCGTTGTATATGGCGTTGAGTATAGCGGGATGGGGCGCCGTTAGCGGGGCTTCGCCGCAGCCCGCTGCGCCGTAGGGGCCGTATGGCCTGTATGTCTCGTTGAAGTGAAGCTCAATATCGTCCGGCGCGTCGTTGGGGTAGGGTATGCCGCAGCGGAGCAGCGTCGTCTCCCTCTCGAGGTCGTCGAAGTCCTCGCTGAGCGCAAGGCCGACGCCCTGTATTAGGCCGCCGTAGAAGTTGCCCTCCACCAACAGCCGGTTCATTATGGTTCCGACGTCGCCCACGCAGGTGAACTTCTCCACCTTTACCTTGCCCGTCTCGGTATCCACCACCACCTCCGGCAGGAATATGCTGTACATATACGTTGCGAAGGGCTCGCCCTGGGCGGTGTCCTGATCCACGGGGTGATCGGCGCAGTATGTGGTGGTCCAGTTGCCGTCCACCTTGGTCTCTATACCCTCCGCCTTCATCTCGTCGTATGTGCGGTAGCTTCCATCCTCCTTGCGCATTGCGGCGAGAAGGTTCTCCGCGGCGAGACGGCAGGCGTTGCCCGTCATCACCTGGGAGCGGGAGCCGCCGGCGGGGCCGGAATTGGGGCATATCTTTGTGTCGTTCATTACGAGGCGTATCTGCTCCGGCCTTATGCCGGCCTGTCTCAGCGTCTCGTGGGCGGATACCAGCACGCCCATATCCGCGCCCTGTCCGTGATCCTCCCAGCAGGTGTATATGCTTACCGTGCCGTCGGGGTTGAGCTCGGCCTGCGCGGAGGAGGCGTCAACGCCGTCCAGACCGCAGCCGTATACGCCGAACGAAACGCCTATGCCGTACTTATACCGCCCGTCAGACCCGGCGTTCTTCTCCGCTACCCTCTTTTTGCCCGCCTCATACAGCGGGCGCGCCTTTTCAAAGAGCGCCTCCTCGCAGTATACATCTGGCGGGAAGCCTGTGGGTATGGTGGTGCCCTCGGACTCCTTATAGCAGTTCATAGCCCTCATCTCAAAGGGGTCTATGCCCATCTTTGCGGCGAGGCAGTCTATGGCTATTTCCGAGCCCATGAAGGACTGCGGCGAGCCGTAGGCGCGGAAGGCGGAGCCCCATGCGTGGTTTGTGAATACCGTGCGACTCCTGTTGCGTATGGAGCCTATGCCGTAGCCCGCGCCGGTGAACTGGCTCAAGCGCATGGTGAGCAGGTCTCCAAACTCGGAATACGGGCCGTGGTCTATGAAATTATCGCCCCAGAGGGCCAGCAGCTTGCCCTTCTCGTCCGCCGCCAGCTTAACGTGCATGAAGGCGGGGGAGCGCTTTCCGGTGTAGGTTATGTTTTGATACATGTTGAACACCAGGGATACGGGCCGTTTGCATATCAGCGCAGCGGCGCCGAGTATGGCCTCGTTGGTGGGCGAGAACTTATACCCGAAGGTGCCTCCCGCATGGTTCTGTATCATACGCAGCTTTTCCATTGGTACACCTATGCCGCCCGCTATCATTGGCATGTGAAGATGTATGCCTATGGACTTGGAGTGTATGGTGAGCATCCCGTCCTCGTCTATGTAGGCATAGCCGCAGTCCGGCTCAAGGTGCAGGTGCGGCTGGCGGGAGCAGTAGCTCTCTATCTCCACCTGCTGCGAATCGGGTATGCTGTCCCAGTCGAAATCCCCGCCCTTTATGCAGTTCGTCTCAAAGAACACGTTCGGGGTGCCGGGGTGTATCTCTATGGCGTCGGGGGCCATGGCGTCTATTGCGTTCATGTAGGCCGGCAGCTCCTCTATATCGACCTTAACAGCCTCCGCCGCCGCCCTTGCCTGCTCCTCCGTCTCCGCCGCGACTATGGCTATGGCGTCGCCGAACTGGAATATCTTATCCCGGCAAAGCACCGGCCTGTCAAAGCCGTCGTTCTTGTTGTGCTTGGGAAGCATGACGAGGCCGTTTATCTGGTTGGTACCGCCGGCCTCCAGTATGTCCTTGTAAGTTATGACCTTGAATACGCCGGGCATCTTTTCCGCCTCGGAGGTGTCTATGCCCTTTATGTTGGCGTGGGATACCTTAGCCTGGGTCAGGGCGAGCCGCAGCGTGCCCTCGGGCAGCTTCAGCGCGTCGTCCGCGCCGAAATCCCAGCTTCCCGTGACCTTCTGTGCGGCGGAGGGGCGTATGTACCTTGTGCCCTTTATGCTGTCTCCCTCCGGCTTGAATACCAGGTCCTCCTTGGTAAGCTCGCCGCGCATTACCTTTGCCGCATCCATCACCGCGTCTATCATGGGCTTATAGCCGGCGCAGCGGCACAGGTTCCGGTTTTTATCGAACCAGTCCCTTACCTCCTTGCGCGTCGGGCTGCAATTTCCGTTGAGCAGCGCGATGCCGCTCATTATAAATCCGGGCGCACAGAAGCCGCACTGGGCACAGCCGTTTGCCATCCACGCGACCTGAAGCGGGTGCATGTCGTGCAGCGTGCCTATTCCCTCTATCGTAGTTATTTCCGCGTTGTCCTTAAGCCTCGTCACCTTAGTCACGCAGGAACGGGTCACCTTTCCGTCCACTATGACGTTGCAGGCTCCGCAGTGCCCCTCTCCGCAGCCGATTTTGCAGCCCGTCAGCAGCAATCTTTCACGGAGCAGCTTTGCGAGGGTCTCGCTCCCGTCCAGCACGAGGTCCCGCGCCACCCCATTGATAACAAGTTTTTTCCGTATCATAGTACCAGTCTCCTTTCGTGGTCGTTCAATTTGCCCTCAGCGGCAGTTATCGCTCCCGTTTTTCGTATAATGTCTCATCACCTATAACAGAACAGCTATGCAGGACAGAAATGAAACTTTTGTATATGCCGCCTTCATATTCGCTATTTAATTATATTAAATGCAGCATAAAATCTGTGTTAAGTATCCCGCCTTTGCAAGGGGAAATCCGCCAAATTGCCTTGCTGAATCGGGTTTTCGCAGGGCTATGCCAGGGGCGCGCGCTTTCCGGCGTACATAGGGGCGTCCTCCATTGTGACCGGCCTTGCCGTCACCTCGATCTGCCGCCCGAATATTCCCTTGATAAATTTGGCGCAGTCATACCTGCCGATGGTAAGCACCCTTATGCCGTCCCCGTCTTTTTCCGGCCCGTAATCCGCTATCCTATCGTCCTTCAGCACCGCGCTGCTGGCCGCATCCCCTCCCGCGAGCCTCGATATATCCGTATCCAGCCGCATAAGGCTGCTGCTGCAGGGACAGCGGCCCTCCATGAGCCTCGCCCTGTCCCCCGTCCTGTACCTTATGAGGGGCATGGCCTCCATCCCTATGGTGGTTATCACCAGTTCTCCCGGGCTTCCCAAGGCGGCGGGCCTGCCCCCATCGTCTATTATCTCTGCAATGACGTGGTTCTCCCTTATATGCATGCCCTCATGGGCGGGGCAGGTGACCGCGCCACCAAGGCCCATCTCCCGTGTGCCGTAGTGGTGAAAAAGCCTCGAGCCCAATATACCCTCTATCATCTCCGCTATCGGGGCTGGGCAGCTATCCCCGCTGACCAGCGCGCTCCTAAGGGTTCCCCTGCCGCATACCCTGAGGGTGGAAAGAAGCTGCACCGGCATGGCCACGCAGGAATCCGGCCTGTGCCGCTCCATTATCTCCTTCATGGCACCATAGCTTAAGCCCGCCCCCGCCCTGATTGGGCTTCCTCCAATCCTTCTTATCGCCTCCGCTATAAGCTCGCCGAGGCTTCCCGGCCCGGAAAAGGGCATGCATATCATCACCCTGCCGCCCGCTCCTGTCATTTCGCCCAGCCCCGCCATAAAAAGCCCTATAGTATCCTCGCAGTCCCCCTCGCTGTAAAATACGCGCTTTGCCCTGCCAGTGGTGCCGCTGGTGTGCTCAGTTATTATCTTGCGTATATCGGCTTGGGATGTCATAAGCATGCCGGCGGCGTTTTCCGCAACGTCCCTGCCCGTGGTAAAGGGTAACTCCTTCAGCTCCCCAAGGCTGCCCAGCCCCCCCGGCAGGTCTTTATAAAAGCCGTTCCTGAGCCTTTGCGCCCCAAGGAGGCGGTTGAGCTTTTCCAACTGTATCCGTTCTATATCCTCCCGCGTGAGGCTGTCAAGCCCCTCCTGCTTCTTTATATACCTGTCTATCCTTGCTGCTTGCATATAAGGCTCCTTTCCGGCGATGCTGCCGTTTTTTTATTGTATTTCCCGCTTGCCGCCCTTTCTTAACCGCAATCTTATATCCATTATGATAATATTTTCACACATAGGGTGTATGCCCAAATCATAATCAGGAGGAACGGTTTATTTATGAAGGGTTTTGCCATGTTAAGGATCGGCGAGGTAGGCTGGATAGAGAAGGACAGGCCGGTATGCGGCCCGAATGATGCGATTTGCAGGCCCCTTGCCATAGCAATATGCACCTCTGACGTGCATACCGTATGGGAGGGCGCCGTGGGCGAGCGCCACAACATGATATTAGGACACGAGGGCTGCGCCGAGGTGGTCGAGGTCGGCTCCGAGGTAAGGGACTTCAAGCCCGGCGACAGGGTGCTGGTACCCGCCATAACGCCGAACTGGAGCTCCCTTGAGGCCCAGGCGGGCTACGCCATGCATTCCGGCGGCATGCTGGCGGGCTGGAAATTTTCCAACATCAAGGACGGCGTTTTCTCCGAGTTCTTCCATGTGAACGACGCGGACGGCAACCTTGCGCTCATGCCCGAGGGAATGGATATAGTGGACGCCTGTATGCTTTCGGATATGGTGCCCACCGGCCTGCACGGCGCAGAGCTTGCCGACGTGCAATTCGGCGATACCGTTTTAGTGATAGGCATAGGCCCCGTTGGCCTCATGTCCGTGGCGGGCGCTAACCTTCGGGGCGCTTCCCGCATAATCGCCGTGGGTACCCGCCCCAAGTGCGTGGAGGTGGCGAAGCTGTACGGCGCATCGGACTTCATAAGCTACAAGAACGGCTCGATAGAAAAGCAGGCCTTGGAGCTCACCGGCGGCAAGGGCGTCGATAAGGTGATAATTGCCGGCGGCACCGTGGATACCTTTGAGTCCGCCGTGGCCTCGCTTAAGCCCGGCGGAAAGATAGGCTCTGTAAATTACCTGGGCAGCGGGGACTATGTAAAGATACCCCGCGTTGAATGGGGCGTAGGCATGGGCCACAAGCAGATACAGGGCGGCCTTATGCCCGGCGGCAGGCTCAGGATGGAGAAGTTAGGCTCCCTCGTCGCCTCCGGCAGGCTGGATGTAAGCCCCATGGCGACCCACGTATTCGACGGCTGGGAGCACATACCCGAGGCTCTCCAGCTTATGAAGGACAAGCCGGCGGAGCTCATAAAGCCCGTCGTAAGGCTGGTATAACGCAATGCTGAGCGGGCTTTGGGGCTTCCCCCTGCCCGCTTCCCCTTGGCGGGAAAAACGCTAAAAAAGAATGAAGATACTCATAGTTTCAGGGTTCCTCGGTGCGGGCAAGACCACCTTCATAAAGGAGCTGATACGCCGCACGGGGCAAGACATAGTAATACTTGAAAACGAATACGGCGACACCGACATAGACAAGGGCGAGCTTTCCTCCTCCGGCGATATAAGCGTGCTGGAGCTTATGGAGGGCTGCGTCTGCTGCACCGTGCGGGAGGGCTTCGCCAACTCCGTGCTGACGATAGCCTCGGCGCTCTCCCCCGCTTTTTTGATAGTTGAGCCCACCGGCGCGGCGCTGCTTTCCCGCATAATAGACAACCTTTCCAGGATAACCTACGGCGACATATCTCTGCTTCCCCCGGTGACGCTCGTTTCGCCCCGGGGTATAGACCAAAGCATGGCCTGCTTCGGCGATATTTACGCCGACCAGCTCAAGGCGGCGGAGCAGATAATATTTTCAAAATGCGAAAACGAGGATCCCGGCGCACTCCGTCTTGCAAAGGAGAAGCTACTCAAAACAGCGCCCTCCGCCCGCGTGGCTGCGGAGCATTATTCCCGCATGGGCGAGGAATGGTGGCTGGGGCTGCTCGGTGCGGAAAGCCGGCCCGCCCGCTTATCGAAAAAATACAGCTATGATATTTCAAAATTTGGACGGCGGCCCGTGGGATATGCCGGGCGGCAGGATTGCCTCGCCCTATCCGCAGATATACTCGGCGATATGCCATTAACGGGCCAGGCAGCGCAGCTTCCCGAGGAATGCTCCTTCCGCAGCCCCGCGCCCATGAGCGTGCCGGAGCTTATAATGCTGCTGGAGGACGCGCTGCGGGGACGGTACGGCGGCATAGTGCGGGCCAAGGGCATATTGGAAACGGGCGGCGGCTATGTTCGCTTCGACCTTGCGGACGGCCTTTACAGCATAACCGGAGCCGACGGCGTAAGCACGGAGCCGCAGTGCGTATTCATAGGCCGGCAGCTTCGCCCGGCGGAGATAGCGGCGCGGCTTGCCGACCCCGCTGCTTTTATATGATAATATCCCCTTGGGCATAAAATCCGTGTTAGGCGGGCGGCATAAGGCCGCCCCTTTTTTATGCCGGCGGGGCGCATCTGTGCGTATTGTTATTTTACAAGGATTTTATTATGATAAAATTCTTATAAAATTTCATCGTTTTAACGATAAGTTTATGCCCTTTGCGGTATTATATTGTCCATGAACGGGAAAGGAAGGATCGATATGAGCTTTTTTATGAAACACAAGGCAAAGGTGCAGCTCATGCTGCTCGCCGCCGCCGCAATATTTACCGCATACGGCGCGCTGCGGGGAGAGGCGGATACGGTGCTGGCCAAGGCAATACGGATATGTCTGGAGTGTGTTGGCATTGGCTAAGCAGGAAAGAGAAAAGAGCGTTTCCCTGTTTCTATCCCGTTTCAGGAGCTTTTTACAGGCCGGAGCGACGCTGCTCACAAACCCTCATCTGCCAAACTTCGTCAAAGGGGCGATATATCAGGGCAAGGGGAAATACGTGTGCGTGCCGGGGCTCAACTGCTACTCCTGCCCGGCGGCAGGTGGCGCATGCCCGATAGGGTCGTTTCAGGCAGTAGCAGGCTCCTCGAAGTTCAGGTTTTCCTATTATGTCGCCGGTATGCTGATATTCCTCGGCGTACTGTTGGGCAGGCTTATATGCGGCTTCCTGTGCCCCTTCGGGTGGTTTCAGGATCTTATCAATAAGCTCCCCGTAAAAAAGCTCTCTACCCGCCGCTTAAAGCCGCTGCGCTATCTCAAGTACGCCGTTCTCGTCATTGCGGTAGTGCTGCTGCCTGCGCTGCTCAGGGACAGCTTTGGCTTGGGCCCGCCGTATTTTTGCAAGTACCTCTGCCCACAGGGAGTGCTCGAGGGGGCTATCCCCCTTTCCCTTGCGGACAGCGGCATACGGGCGGCCCTCGGCAGCCTCTTCCGCTGGAAGGCTGCGCTGCTCCTTGCGGTGGTCGCGCTGAGCGCGGTGTTCTACCGCCCCTTCTGCAAGTGGCTGTGTCCGCTGGGCGCGTTCTACTCCCTGTTCAACAGCGTTTCGCTGCTGGATATGCGGGTCAACAAGGACAGGTGCATATCCTGCGGAAAATGCGCCAGAGTGTGCGGCATGGATGTTGACATAACGAAAACCCCCAACCACACCGAATGCATACGCTGCGGCGTCTGCATAAAAGCCTGCCCCACCGACGCCATACGCTATCGCTGCGGCTTCGGCGCGGGAATGAATAACACAAAGACCAAGGAGGAAAATTAAAATGAAAAAACTTATAGCTGTTGTAGTCGCCATGATGCTGGCCCTTGCCTTCACCGCCTGCGCGCAGGAGATGAAGAAGGATGAGATGCCCAAGGACGACATGATGAAGGCGGAGGAAACGGAAAAGGATTCCATGGAGAAGGACGCCATGGCGGAGGAGACCATGGAAAAGAAGGACGAGATGATGGGCGAGGCCTGCATGTGCGGCGATAGCAGCAAGTGCATGATGGACGGCGCCTGCAAGGAAAAGGACGGCTGCATGTGCATGAAGGACGGCATGTGTACCGATAAGTGCATGTGCGTCGAGGGCGGCTGCATGAAGGACGGCATGTGTACCGATAAGTGCATGTGCGCGAAAAAGGATATGATGGAGGAAAAGGCCGAGGAAGGCTCCGAGATGAAGGAGGCCGCGGCCGCCATAGGGCCCTCCTGCGGCGCACCCGAGGCCGGCTCCTCCTGCGGGGCGCCAGACATTGACGTTGCGCTGTCCTTCGGCTGCTGCGGTTAGGCCGGGAAGATAAGCGGCGGCAGGCATGAAAAGGATATTTTTAGGGACGCTGGCCCTTGCGCTGCTCATAAGCGGCTGCAGGGCCGCCCCTTCTATAAAGGCTGAAACAAACGGAGCGGAGGCGCAGATGCAGCGGGAAAAGATGGATTTCTCCGATGAAAAAAACACCATATATCTGGCGGGCGGCTGCTTTTGGGGCCTGGAGATGCTCATGCAGTCCATACCCGGCGTCATAGACGCAGAGAGCGGCTATGCCAACGGCACGGGCAAAAGCGACGCCAAATACAGCATAATAACCGGCGGCAGGACGGGCTTCCGCGAAACGGTAAAGGTCACCTACGACCCGGACGAGGTAAGCCTGGACGCGCTGCTGCTGGCCTACTTTTACGTGATAGACCCAACGGTAGCCAACAGGCAGGGCAACGACGTGGGCAGCCAGTATCAGACGGGGGTATACTATACCAACGACGAGGCGAAGGAGACGGTGGAGCGCATAGCCGCCATAGAGCGGGGGCGCAGCAAGCGATTCGAGGTGGAGATAGGCCCTCTGGTCAACTACTACCCCGCCGAGGAATACCACCAGAACTACCTCGAAAAAAACCCCATGGGCTACTGCCACATACCGCGGGACGAGATAGAGCTTTTCTCAAGGCTCAGGATCGACCCCGGCGACTACGCCAAGCCCGCGGCGGAGGCCATACGGGATAAGCTCACCGCGGAGCAGTACAAGGTAACGCAGGAGAGCGGCACGGAGGCCCCCTTTGCAAACGAGTTCTGGGATAAGTTCGAAAAGGGCATATACGTGGACATAGTTACCGGCGAGCCGCTGTTTTCCTCAACGGATAAGTTCGAGAGCGGCTGCGGCTGGCCCGCCTTCTCAAAGCCCATCGAGGGGCCCTCGGTGGTGGAGCTGGAGGACAACAGCCACGGTATGCGCCGCACGGAGGTAAGGAGCCGCGCAGGCGACTCGCACCTCGGCCACGTGTTTACGGGGGACCCCGAATCGCCCAACGGCGTCCGCTACTGCATAAACAGCGCGTCGCTGAGGTTCGTCCCCTTGGCAAGGCTGGAGGAGGAGGGCTACGGCTACCTCTCCTACCTGTTTGAATGACCCCCACCGCTGCCGGCCCTGCCTTGAGCCGGCAGTAATTATATCAGGCTGAAAGGATTAGGATATGGAAAACAGGCAAAACGCGGATAAGCGCCGCCAGCGCCGGCTGGGCTATGCCCTCGTTATAGGCTTTACCCTATCAGGCGCGCTTTGCGGGTTTTTATATTACCGCTTTATAGGGTGTCTCGGCGGCACCTGAATGATAGCAGCCGCCCCACTCTCCGCCACGGTGTACGGAGGCATGATAGGCTCCCTGATAGGGCTTACGGCCGCCCCGGGCAAGGAAAAGTGCGGAGGGTGAAGGCGATAGGCTCGCGGTGTGCGAGCCTCTTTTTTTTATGCAATAATTCGCGGCAGGTAAAAGGGGCGGCATTCAGCCGCCCCTTGGTGTATTGCTTTTTACCTGACCAGCCCTAAGAGCCTTGCGATATATTGCAGGAGCGTCATATCGCCGGTCTTGGGAGGTATTACCATCACGGGTACTGGCGTGGTGGTGGGGTGATAGTGGCCGTGTCCGCCGCCGCCCGCCTTGTAGTTATTAAAGGCTGCGGTTGAGGTCTCTCCGGCCTTAATGGTGCCGGTATTGCCGCTCATAGTCACGGTATATCCGGCGTTGTCGCTCTCGGTCACGGTGTAGGTCATGCCTGCCGGAATTTCGGTTATCTTCTTTTCCTGATTGTGCTTTAACGTAAAGGTCGCTACTCCGTTGGTGAAGGTTACGCCGCCGTATGTGACTTCGCCGTTATGTGTATCGCCGCTTTCTTCCAGCTTTACGGTAAAGGTAAACGCCTTGTTGTAATCCGCACCGCCGCCCGAAACGGTCTTTTTGACGGTGAGGGTGCCGGTGTTGGGCGGCAGCTGCTCATAGGTGTTGTAGAAGGTAATAGTTGCAGGAGTATCGGATACCGTAACAATTCTGGCAGGAATGTCGCTCGTTATTCTCAAACTGTAATCCTGAATATCAACATGTTCCTCAACAACGGTATACTCGCCGTATGGCAACTGAACCGTTCCCGGCTTGTATGTGTTGCCGCTCCCTTCCCTATATACCGTTACCCTCTCTACTACATCATTTACATTTCCGGCCTTCTTAATTTGAAATGTGAAGCTGGCGGGCAGTTTTTCATCCGGCAGTCCTGTTACGGTCTTTTTAACGGTGATGGTGCCAATCTCGGGCTGCGGCCCACCTTCTGGCGTATAGGTGTTGGTGAAGTTGGCAACTCCGATTCCGTTTTTTTCTATGGTAACGGTCTGCGGATTATCACCAGTAATCTCAAGAATAAAACCATCCACCTTTGCCGCATTTACATCTTCCGTTACGGTTACATTAACATTTTCCATGCCTTCCGGAATTTCTACGTTGGTCTTAAATGTGGCGGTAAAGCTGCCATCCTGTTGTCCAGTCAGGCCAGTCAGTTGAGCGTTCTTTGTTTCGTTTCCAATCTTATAGGATATAGGATTTTCAGCGATCAAAGCCTTGGCTTGCTCCTCGTTCAGCCCGACTATGTTCTTTACTATTCGCAGCTCTCCCTTATCTGCAGTAGAGGGAACGGGAATAGGCTCGGTGCTGAACCATACATGATCCAGCAGGTTTCCCTCGCTCAGGTTGTTGGTACTCGTCGAGATAGCCACAAAGAAGAAGCGGGTAAGGAATTGACCGTCAGGAATATTAAACGTACCGCTTTCTGTTTTCCATTCCTGCCCGTTTTCCATATACTCGATCAGGACATTAGGATTTTCGGTATTATCGGTTATGTATTTCTCTAACTGCGCCTGCGTCGTGACATCCTCGGCCCCTTTTTCCCCTGTCAGCGGCGCGATGACGAGAGCCATCTTGTCCTTACCATTGCGTCCGCGGTGAGACAGGTTCCAATTCATTTTTTCACCCGGGGTGGTAAGCACGTCCTGATAAAGCGCGCCCGTACCCTCGCAGTTCAGCTCCGCTATCTGGTCTCCATCCACGGCGTTGCCGCAATGATAGAAATGCTCCGTTACTACTTCATTCTTATAAATGTAACGTGGCTGCAAATTCCACCAAGTATAATTAGGATTGTTATATTGAAATCTATCAATTTTCTTCACGTTGCCCAACTCTATTCTGCCGTCGGACGCCGTGGTTTTCCAATAGGGAACATTGCTTTGAGGGGTTTGCACTATGCCGTTATAGATCCATGTTCCGGGAGGATTACTATTATAATTCAACGCGGGCCACTCAAAGCTGCCGTTTTGAAGAGCGTCATACCAATCGACCTTCATGGGAGCGGACTTTACTGTGGTTCCTTCTTTGCTCACAGTGACGGTATAGTTTGCCTGTGCGCCTTTGTCATACGCTACATTTACCCATGACCCATCTTCCGCTATATTATTTTTGTGAGGATTAGAGCTAACTTCTGTACCGTCTTTTTCCCACCTTATAGTATAGCCAGATACAAGGATTGTACCCGTTATATCATCACCATTATTATCTATTACTTTCAGTTTAAGGCATCCGTCCGTTTTTATGGTGTCCACGATTTCAACGCTTTCGATGTTATACACCACCGCAAAAGCCACGGACGGCACAAGCGCAAGCACCATTATGAACGTAAGGATCAGTGCAAGTAATTTTTTCATCGGTTCTTCCCCTTTCAAACTTTTATATACAAAAATACCGTTCCGGCGCGCTGCGCCGTAACGGTATTCAATGTACGCTTATATTCCTTTGAACAGCCCCAAAAGGCCGGACTTACCCTATCCTGCCTGCCTGCCTGCCTGCCTGCCTGCCTGCCTGCCTGCCTGCCTGCCTG
>OGXR01001492.1_pt1 | contig 17049 bp, 19 predicted proteins | sample 1576331 | NCBI WGS metagenome assembly OGXR01 (sample SAMEA3541473, study PRJEB24748) | human gut metagenome | biome: human gut; feature: human-associated habitat; material: faeces | place: China | collected 2012 | reverse complement strand
TATCGATACGGAGCCGTCGGGAGAAAAGAAAATCACTTCCTCTGCCAGAGAAACAACGCCTGCGTCGGAAGATCCTCCGGTACAGGTGCTGCCTGCCGAGACTGTGCCGCCCGAGGCTCCACCCATAGACTCCGACCCGTCCAAACCTATGACGGATGAGGCAACTCCCCAGCCGGAGGAGAAATCTTTTAACATGGACTACTGGCTGGCCTACGCCAAGGACTATGCCGTGAGCATCGGTCTGGTGCTGGATCCTGCGGCTGCCGGCACATGGGACACGCCCATCCGCTGCAGTAGCAAGACGGAAGATGTTCTGGCCGCCTATATCCGGGATGATCTGGCGTACTATAAGGGTCAGGAAGGCTGCACCGCTGTGTGGATATGGACGGAACAGGTCGGAGACGGGCAGTATGAGCTGTTCATCGGACGTGGATAACGGAAGCTGTATATAGAGGAAAGGCTCTCGTCGAGAGCCCTTTTCTTATATTCAAATTTAAGAACGGGAGGTCTATTTTGAAACGAATCATCAAGTGCGGGACGGCTTTCCTGCTGGCGCTGGTGCTATGCCTATGCCTGCTGCCTACCACAGTCTTCGCCGCATCCAAACAGGTGTACATCTGGAATTTCCCTCTGTCAGATGACACCCTGAAATCCAGCGGCAACTGGGGCCACGGCGTGCTGGATCTGCGGTTTGGCTACCGGGTAGGGGCTTCCAGCTACACGCAATTCCGGTGTCTGGACTCCTGGCAGGGCGAGGTAGCTTACTGCATCGAACCCGGCGCACCGCAGAAAAACTACGATTCTCTCACCGATCATGACGATACATGGTGGGATCACCTGACTCTGCCTGACGGGCATCCCCTTACGCCCCGTGAGGTGCAGCGGCTGATTGGCCGCATTATGAGCTACGGCTACCACGGCACCATTGGCGGCGGCTGGTGGGCAGATGTAGAGAGTACGGCGGAAAAGATGGCCTGGGCCTATGCCACGCAGGTCCTCATTTGGGAGGTGGTGGCAGGTGAACGGGACAGCAGTTTCCACCATATTGACGTGAAATCTATAGGCTATGACGAGGCCTTGGAGCGGGTGGACGCTACCCATCCCCTGCGAAGCAAGATCCTCAGCTACTATGATTCCATTGTGGATTCTGTGCAGATGCATAGTAGGCGGCCCAGCTTCTGCGCATCTACTGCCACCAATGCAGAGACGTTGGAACTGACTTGGGACGGCAGCAAGTTTACCGGCAGCATCACCGACACCAACGGGATGCTGGGAAAGTATAGTTTCAGCTGTGAGGATGCCAACCTGACTTTCAGCAAGAACGGAGATATGCTGACGATCTCAGCGGAAAAGCCCATCTCGGATGCCATCACCATCACAGCCACCAAAGATGGTACCACCAGCGCCGGTATGGTGGTGTGGGGCGATGGCGTATGGGGATCGGCTACCGGCATTCAGGATGTGGTCACCTATTCTGCCAGCGTCCGTGACCCGGTAACGGCTTACCTGAAGATCAAGACCGCCGCCATCCCCGGCAGGATCACGGTGAAGAAGGTGGACGCCGAGGGTGATCCTCTATCCGGGATCCGGTTCCTGCTGGAATCCTCTGCGGATCAGGTGAACTGGCAGGAGGTGAGCGCGGCGGAAACGGATGCAAGCGGCTCGGTTTGCTGGGAAAATCTGACAGCAGACGGCAGTACCTACTACCGGGTGACGGAGGTGCAGGCGGCGGAGGGAATGACGCTGCTGACGGAGCCTCTGTTCGTGGGGACGCTGGACGCAAGCGACCGGGACATCACCATTACCGCCTGCAACAATGCGGGCTTTGCGCTGCCCTTTACGGGAGGCACAGGCTTAACAATTTATATTCTGTTTGCGGCACTCATGCTCTGCATGGGTGTTTATTTTTGCAAAAAATCCACGATGAAAAAGGAGAACTGAACGATGAAGAAAACAAAACGACTTTGGGCGCTGCTCCTGGCTATGGTCATGGCCTTGGGGCTTATCAGCACGGCGTTTGCAGCGCCGACCATTGACTCCGGCAGGAAAGCATCCCTTTCCCTTTACAAGTACGACATCACGGCAGCCAGCGCAGACGGAGCGTGGGATGCGGCGTCCTATGTCAGCACCGGTGTGCAGGACGATGCCGTTACCGACAAGCTGGCGCAGTACGCTATTCAGGGCGTGGAGTTCACCTATCTGCGGGTAGCTGACATCGCCATGAACAATGAACTGGTGGACGGGCAGCATCAGGTAGGTGTGCTGTACGGCTTTGCCGAGGATACCATTCTTCAGGCCATCGGCCTGACCACAGCAGATGCCTACAAGAGCGAAAGCGGCATCCGCTACTATACCTCCGACAAGCTGAACAAGGCCATGAGCGATGCGCTGACCGCCAACGCCACCACCGTCAAAAATGCGCTGGAAGCTGCTGCCCGAAATGGCGGCAAGGCCATGCCCGAGACGGATGAAAACGGACACAGCAAGGTCAGCGGACTGGAGCAGGGGCTCTATCTGGTGGTGGAGACCCGTGTACCAGAGAATGTCACCAGCACTTGCAATCCGTTCTTTGTCTCTCTGCCTATGACCACCATCGACGGCAAAGGATGGAACTATGATGTGGCCGTGTACCCCAAGAATCAGACCGGTAGCCCGGACCTTGAAAAGACCGTCCGGGAGGACAAGAACAGCACCGGCAAGAATACCGGCAGCCTGACCGACATTGCGGATGGCTATGCACACACCGCCACCGCCTCCGTGGGCGATGTGGTGGACTATCAGATCATCAGCACACTGCCCACCATTACCTCCAAGGCTACCAGCCTCACGACTTATACTTTTGTGGACACGCTGAGTAAGGGGATCTGCTACAACAAGAATGATGTGGTCATCGAGTTCTTCCGGGATGCCGAGTGCACAGACAAAATCACCACTTGGGACGAGGATTCCGGCAAGTTCGCCGTTAGCTATGATGACGCTGCCAACACCATGACCATTGGTATGACGGAGACAGGGCTGGCGGACATCAACGAGTCCGAGAGTGTCTACACGGACAGCGTGAAGCGTGGTTACAGCGACTGCACCATGCGGATCACCTATGCGGCCACCCTCACTGCTGATGTGCAGCTGGGCGATACCGACAACCCCAACGAGGTGGTCCTGACCTGGAAGCGCACCAACACCAGCTACTATGATACGCTTCAGGACTGCTGCCATGTTTACACCTACGGCGTGGATGTGCTGAAGCAGTTTTCGGACGGCAAGGGCGACCTTGCGAATGTCAACTTCCTGCTGCATAACGACACGGACGGCTATTATTTGACGGCGGAGCTGGTGGACGGCGTGTACTATGTTACCGGCCACGAAGCGAAAGGGAACAAGGCCACGGTGTTCGTGCCCAACGGAGAGGGACACATCCGGGTCATGGGTCTGGAGGACGATACCTATACGCTGACGGAGACGGCCACCGACAAGGGGTATGTGCTGCTGAAGGACGGCATCGAAATTATTATTACCGCTGCGGAGAGCGAGAGCGCCTGCGAGACCTGCGGCGTGAAGCTGCTGACCGCCAGCGGCACTGTCAACGGTGAACCTGTAAATATGGAGGACGGCAATGCCATCGTGCCCCTGACGGTCATCAATAACCCCGCCTTCGACCTGCCCAAGACGGGCGGCTACGGCACTTGGATGTTCACCGTGGGCGGCTGCATGCTGCTGGGCGTGGCGGCGTTTATTGCGATCCGGGGCCGGAAGCACAACAGGAACGACCAGTGAAATGGCGACTGTTGGCGGTGGCCTGTGGAGTAATTGCGCTGGGGCTGCTACTCTACCCATTGATGGGGGAGCTGCTGAATGAACGGTATCACTCGGATGTGGAGACAGTCTATGCTGCTGCCATTGCAGACGCCGATGATACGGAGCTGGCCATTCAGCGACGGGCGGCAGAGGTGTATAACGCCTTTTTGCGGGGCGAGGTGTCGGTCAGTGTGGGAGGGGCTTCTGCCCCTCCTGTGGCTTATGCGGAGCAGCTCACCGTGGGCGGGGCCATGTGCACCATCGACATCCCGAAGATCGGCGTGTATCTCCCGGTGCGGCACGGCACGGGGGCGGAGACGCTGGAGCGGGCCGTGGGGCATGTGGTGGGGACTTCCCTGCCCGTGGGAGGCAGCAGCACCCATGCAGTGCTGTCGGCACACAGCGGGATGGCTTCGGCGAAGCTGTTTTCGGACATTGACCAGCTTGCGAAGGGCGACACTTTTTACATCCATGTGCTGGGTGAGGTGCTGGCCTACGAGGTGGACCAGATCGCCACGGTACTGCCTTCGGACACATCACTGCTGCAAATCGAGGACGGGCAAGACCTGGTGACGCTGGTAACCTGCACGCCCTTTGGGGTGAACACCCACCGGCTGCTGGTGCGGGGACATCGGGTGCCGTATGTGCCGGAGCTGGTGGTAGAAAATGGAAAAACTCCGAAGGCTGCGTCTTCGTGGACGCAGCACTATTTCACAGGTTTGGTCATTGGCCTTGGTGTGTTGGCTGCGGCTGGCGGGATCTGTTTCTTTGCAAGGAGGAAACACCGTGGATAAAAAATCTGTTTTGTTGGCGGTGGTGCTGGCCGTGGTGGGGCTTTGTATTCTGCTGTGGCCGGTGGTTTCCGGGCATAGGCTGCAAGCGGACATGAGCGCGGCGGCACAGGGCTTTTTGGAGGAGGCGAGACAGCCATACTCCGAGGTGCTGACAGACTTGCAGGAATATAACGACCGCATTTATGCAGAGCGGCAGGCGGGACTGGCCGATGCTTTGGCCTGTGAGGAGCCCGCTGTATTGCTGAGAGACTGCGGCGTGGAGGACGAGATCATAGGTGTATTGGAGATACCCACGCTGGAGCTGGTCATGCCGGTCTACTTGGGCGCGTCGGATTCGCACCTTGCCGCAGGGGCGGCGGTGCTGGGGAACACTTCGGCGCCCATTGGCGGCGTAAATACCAACTGCGTCATTGCCGGGCATAGAGGATGGTATGGCGCGGATTATTTTCGGCACATAGACCGCTTGCAGGCGGGCGATACCGTAACGATTACCAATCTGTGGGAAACGCTCACCTATGCCGTGGTTGATGTGAAGATCATCCAGCCGGACCAGGTGGACAAAATCAAGATCCAGCCGGGGCGTGACCTGCTGACGCTCATCACCTGCCACCCCTACGCCAGCGGCGGACGGCAGCGGCTGGTGGTGTATTGCGAAAGAAGGAAGTGATGCATTATAGAGCCTATTGGCAAGGCCACATTTGTCGGGGACGATGACATCCTCTATTACGATGCAGAGGCGTTTCTGGACTGCATCCGGGAGGAACTGCCCTATCGGGATACCACCGGGTTTCGCTACGAAGTCCTGACAGACGACCCTACCGTCTGCAAGGCGGCAGATGATATTTTGCTGGATTTCTTCAGTGAGGATGATCCATATACGCTATCTGAATACACACAGAAAATGGGAGGGATCTAAAAATGTTTACATCCGAAAAAATGGTGAAATTCCTGCGGGAAAAATACCCGCCCGGCACCCGCATTCGGCTGGTTTCCATGGAGGACCCCTATGCGCCGGTAGCACCCGGCACAGAGGGTACGCTTGTGTGCGTAGATGACGCCGGACAATTTCAGATGAAATGGGACAACGGGCGGACTCTGGCCCTTATCCCCGGCGAGGACAGCTTCACTGTCCTGCCGCCCGAACGCAGCGTGCTGAAGCTGTATATGCCCCTCACCGCTGAGCTCTACGAGCCGGACGAGTGGGGCGATATGCCGGAGGAGGCGGAACGGCTCACCGGCGGCGAATTGGCATCGCATGAGGACAAGATCCGCAGCGCCTTATTCAAAAACCGCATGCAGGAGGAACAGGTCAGAGGCATCATGTACTGGTACAGAAAACCGGACAGCGTCAACGACAAGGTACATTCCGTTGTCTTCGATGTGGAGCAGCGGCACGGCAGGCTGTGGGGCGTGGCGGAGTGTCAGATCAGCGGCGAACTGTCGGCTGAAGAGCTGGCCACGCTGAAGAAGTACATCTCCGGCCAAGCCTCAGACGGCTGGGGTGAGGGCTTCGAGCAGCGGGAGATCGCACTGGACGGCGGCCGGGAACTGTATGTCCACCTGTGGCAGGATGAGGACTGGAGCATCCGGACGGAGCAGGAGCGGTTCGAGCCTTACCGGGACAAACTGCCTCAGCTGTGTTTTACCCTGCTGCCGGGTACGGGCCAGCTCATCTGCGTGAAGCGTGGGGAGAGCGGGTACTATCCCAGCGACTGGTCTACGCCGGACGCACAGGAAAACCGCCGCATTGCGGATGAGCAAAACCGGAAGCTGGGTGTGACGCCCGCTCAGGAGGAAGCTATGAAGATCGGCAGCATGTGCGGCTGGGATGTCCCCGGCGCAGACCCGGATCACTGCATGGACATCGTGCAGCAGAGAGGAGGCATGGAACTTGGATAAAAAGGTTTTCTCCGTATATCTGGGCGATCCGGATTGCAGTAATCACGCAGAGCTGGATCTGCCCGCTACGCCGTGGGAACTGATAGATGCACTGGATAAGCTGCGGCTGGAGGATGGGCGGGAATCCTATTGGCAGGTGGAGGACATTGGACGGTACGGATTTCTTGCCCCGCTCCTTGATGACAGCGACCTGTATCAGTTCAATGCACTGGCGGAGCAGCTGAGTACATTCGACCATGTAGAGGACATCGCTTTTGAGGGACTGGTGCAGATGGAGGTCGACAAGCTGTGCCAAACCAATGGCGGCGAACTGACCCTCCAGCGGCTGCTGGATCTGGCGTACAGCGTAGACTGCTGCCATGTGGTGCCGGAGGTCCGGGATGATGCGGCACTGGGCCGGTTCTATGTGGAGAACGAGTTCCTGCCGGAGCTGGAACAAGTGCCGGAGAGTGTGCTGGAGCTGTTGGACTATGCCAAGATCGGTGAAAGGATGCGCCGGGACGAACACGGCGCTATGACCCCGAACGGCTATGTAGTGCGGGAAGCCGAGCTGCGGCAGGCTCCGCCCAACTTGGGCAGGCCGCCACGAAAGCCGCCGTATATGATCCATTTCCTCTGCGTCAGTGGTGTCCGTGCCGTAAAGTTGTACCTGCCCGCAAAGCAGGCGGAGTTGGACGCCGTGCTGGACTGTCTGGAGGTGGATAGCTGGCAGGAGGTGCAGCTGGAGGAATGCGACACCGCCATGCCGGAGATGTGGGCCTTCGTAGATATGGCTCACACCAGCATGGAGCAGGTCAATCAATTTGCGCAGTGTCTCGAAATGTTGGATGCAAATGGGGAACTGGCGGCGTTCAAGGCAGTGGCCAGTCAGCTGGATATTTACAAGCTGGAGGATGCCATGGCGCTGACAGAGCACCTGAGTGAATACGCCTTCGAACCGAATATCCACTCGTTGGAGGATCGGGCACGGGAGGAACTTTCCTTTATGGCAGACGGGCCAGAGCTTGACCTGCTCATCCGGAATTTGAATCTCACCGCCTACGGCGCAGACCTGATGTATAGAGATAGGGGCATCCTCAGTGACTATGGCTATGTCCATCGTCCGGATGGACAGCCTATGCATCTGCCGCAGCAGGGCATGGATATGACCATGCAGTAAACTGAATCAATAATGGGGCCGCTTTCCGAAAAGGGACAGCGGTCCCTCTTTTTGCGCCCTTTTCGGTGAGCGGCTTCAGGAAAGGAACACAAGAATGACGAAGGAGACCATCTCCCGGTATCTGGAGAACGGATGCAAGGGACACAAGAATGTGGTCAGCAGCCGGGAATTGGAGCGGGCGCTGGGCATCAGCGGAAACGAGCTTCGCAGGCACATCAACCGCCTGCGGCGAGGTACTGTGCCGATCGCAGCAGATCAGCGGGGGTATTACTATGCGGAGACGGCGGCAGAGGTCTATGCCACCATCCGAAGCCTTGAGAAAATGCGCAGCGGGTTAGACGCCGCCATCTCCGGACTGGAGCGGGCGCTGGAGAAATTCGGTGAGTAGGCAGATGACGAAGCTCATGCCGTGGGTAGGCGGCAAGGCCCAGCTCATGTGGGCCATCCAAATGCTGCTGCCTACCCACTACAAGACACTGGTGGATGTGTTTGGCGGCAGCGGCATTATCACCATGAATACTTCCGTCCCCAGCGGGTGTCTGCAGATCTACAACGACCTGAACCACGATTTATATAACCTGCTCTTCTGCGCCAAGGAGCGTCCGCTGGAGCTGGTCAGGGAGCTGGGCTTTCTCCCTATCAACGCCCACGATGAATTTGATGTATTGCAGCGTCAGCTACAGGGCGAGAACTTCACCATGGAGTACATGGAACGGCAGTTGGATCTGACGGAGGTGTTTTTTGAACCACCCCAGGCGGAGGTCGTGCGGCAGCTGCTTTTGGAGCGTGGCAGTTTAGGCAATGTGCGCCGTGCCGCAGCATTTTATAAGCTGCAGCGCTACAGCTACAATGGCAGCGGAGACAGCTATGGCGTAGGCTCCTGCGATATACGGCGGTTTTTCCGGGATCTGTGGGAGTGCTCCCATCGGCTGAAGGATGCGGTACTGGAAAATAAGGATTTCGAGAGCATTATCACTGCCCGCAACGACCCGCAGACCGTGGTCTACTGTGACCCACCCTACTATGAGGCGGAATGCTATACGGTGGAGTTTCCACGCAGCGACCACCAGCGGCTCCACGATGTGCTGGTAAAGCATGAGGGATTCGCTATGGTGTCCTATAACAACTGCCCGTACATACGGAAGCTGTATGATGATTTCTTCATCTACGAGGTGGAGCGCCCCAACAGCCAGTCCAAGAAGAAAAACAACAAGTACCGTGAGTACATCATGACCAACTACGATCCCCGTACCTTTGCGCCGCAGATGTCCTTCTTCGGCGACTATGACAGCCGGGGTAAATCGTGCAGGCTGGTGCATACACCGCAGCAGCCCTTAAAAGTATAGGAGGATTTTCGCATGAACAATGAAATGAAATTTGAAAAGAACGGCCTACTCATTCCCAACGGTGCTCTGGAGGAACTGGGCTTGTCAGGCATCTCCCTGTCTGCGTGGCTGGGGCAGGACCACATCCTGCTCATGCCGCAGGAAATGACGGCAGAGCAGCTGCTGCACGCACTGGATGGCTTGTCTCAGGCTTCCGTAGAACTGCTGGGTGTGCTGCAGGAGGCGTGCAGGATGCCCTGTGCAGCCGACTGCGAAAAAGACATGGAGGATGTGCCGCAGGTACCGGACAGCATCCGACCCCTGCTCATGCTGAGTGAATGCTGTCCGTCCACACTGGCACAGCTTTTGGAGGAAGGAGACATTGTCTATGCTGCCGAGTGAGGCACTGTACCCCTACACGGCCAAAGAGGCTCGGGAGCGGGGCGAGTTGGAGCTGTGGCGGGCTAACTTCCGCACCAACTGTGCCTGCGCCGGGGCCATAGAGCTGGCCATCCGCAAGGGCTTTGATGGGATGCATCTCAGCACTGACTGCGCCAAAAGCGTTATCGACCAGTATGGCTACAAACGGGTGGGCTTTGTGCTGGCCAACACTTTGCAGGAGCAGTCCTATGATGGCCGCTACCACGAGACCAATAAGCAGTGGAGCCGCTCCGTCTTCGTCCCCGAAGATGGAGGACACAGGCATACCTTCCTCATAAACAGCCATCCCGCCGTGCTGGACGGATTCGTCAGCAAATACCGGGCGGAGCTGGCAAAGCTGCACCTGTTCGGCGCAGAACACTGTGAACCCAACTCCGGGGAGCAGGACTTCACCGGCAGGGTGCTGATCCTGTCGCCGGATACGCTGCGGGAATCCTACTGGCAGCCGGAGAATCAGCTGTGGCTGGCCCTGAGCGGCTTTGGCTGTCGGCCTCACGCCCGTGGACGCTCGGTACTCTGCACCTGTTTGGGAGATGGTGAGACCACGAGGTGGAACCGCTCTGAGTTCGTGGGCATTATCCGTGACGAGTGTATCCCTGACTGGGCAGCGGAAAAATTGGCCGAGCTGCGGCACGGCATGAATGAAATGACACTGTAAGGAGGACGCAAAATGAGAACTGCAAAGCGTATCATGCTCATGCTGAGTATCACGGCGCTGCTGTGCTGCCTGCTGTCTGTGGCGGCTTTTGCCGCAGGCAGCGGCGATGTGGCGGGCGCAGTGGAGAGCACATGGACGGCAGCGTCCAGTCAGATCAAGTCGGTGGTCAACAAGGTGGTCTTTCCCGCCATCGACATGATTCTGGCTATTTTCTTCTTCGTGAAGCTGGGGACGGCGTATTTTGACTATCGGAAAACAGGGCAATTTGAATGGACGGCTCCGGCCATTCTGTTTGCATGCCTGGTCTTTACGCTGACGGCGCCGATGTACATCTGGCAGATTGTCGGAATCTGAGGTGTAGGCAATGACTTTCTACGAACAGGAACTCCGAAAAATCATCGGAGAGCAATACCCTGATGCCACCTATGTGGGCAGAGCCGGCTATGTGCGTCTGAGCGATATGAACCGGGCAAAGATTCAATTTGTCACCGGAATCGTCGCCAATCAGTACAACGCCCTGCAGATGACAATTCTGAACCGCAGTGAAGGACAGGTGGATACCCTGCGCCTTCGCTTTTCAGATTTGCTGGGGACGAAGGCAACTTCCAACCCCAACTTCCGAGACGGCGTCGAACCGCACATTTGGGATGACTATGGAAAAGTGGACTGGTATGTGTATCACCCCACCCGGCAGGACTACGAGAAACTCTCCAATGCAGTGTCGGACTATCTGGAGGTGTTCCAAGATATGCGCCAGTCTGCCGACCAGCAATGGGCTCAGATAATGTAAACCGAGCATGATTTGAAGGCCGTACCAACTGTAATGCCTTTGCCATATTCCAAGCAGTTGGTACGGCCTCATCCGGAGGTGAAACCGATCAATGTTTATTTGGGATTTTGTTGCGGATAAAATACTGGGCCAGATCGTGGACTGGTTTTACAGTCAGGTGGTGGGCTTTCTTGGGAACTTCTTTTCCGAAATGGGCAGCATGGGCGCAGAGCTCTTCGAGATGAACTGGGTGCAGAGCGTGGTGCTGTTTTTCTCCTATTTGGGCTGGGCCCTGTTTGCCACGGGACTGGTGGTGGCTGTGTTTGAATGCGGCATCGAGTATTCCGCTGGGCGGGGCAATGTGAAAGAGACGGCGCTGAATGTCCTTAAGGGCTTTCTGGCCGTCTCTCTTTTTACCCAGGTGCCGGTGCGGCTCTATTCTTTGGCAATTTCCTTGCAGGGCACCTTGACGGCGGGCATCACCGGCTTTGGGTCCACCAGCATCGGGGATGTGGCAAAGGCGGCGCTGGCAGATCTTGAAAACCTGGAAAGCCTAACGGAGTCCACCTATCCCCTGCGGGGCTTTGGGCGGGAGACCAGCGGGCTTATGGTTCTTTTCTGCCTTATCCTCATGGCCTATGCGGTCATTAAGGTGTTTTTCAGCAATCTGAAGCGCGGCGGTATTTTGCTGATTCAAATTGCCGTGGGGAGCCTTTATATGTTCTCCGTGCCCAGGGGGTATGGAGACGGATTCGTCCAGTGGTGCAAGCAGGTCATCGGCCTGTGCCTCACGGCGTTCTTGCAGTCCACCATCCTTGTGGCCGGGCTGATGGTGTTCAAAGACCACGCCCTGCTGGGCTTGGGACTCATGCTCTCTGCCGGGGAAATTCCCCGCATCGCTGGGGCCTTTGGGCTGGACACCACCACGAAGGCCAATCTTACCTCGGCGGTTTACACAGCTCAGAGCGCCGTCAATATTGCCCGGACGGTGGCGGCCAAATGAGGTGCATTACTATGGGCAGCCTGTTTGACGGCATTGGCGGCTTTCCGCTGGCGGCTATACACAACGGTGTCATCCCCCTATGGGCCAGTGAGATCGAGCCGTTTCCCATTCGAGTCACGCAGCAGCGGCTGCCGGGGATGCTGCATTATGGAGATATTACGAAGCTGGATGGGGCCATGCTGCCGCCGGTGGACATCATCTGCGGCGGCAGCCCGTGTCAGGATCTGTCCGTAGCCGGAGCCAGAGCCGGGCTGGCCGGAGAGCGCTCCGGTCTCATCATGGAACAGATCCGCATCGTAAAGGAGATGAGAGATGCAGACAGATCACGAGGCCGGGCAGGTATCCATATTCGGCCCCGATTTATGGTATGGGAAAATGTGCCGGGAGCCTTCTCCAGCGGAGAGCGGAAAGGCGAGGACTTCCGCATCGTCCTGGAAGAGATCGTCCGAATTAAGTGCGGTACCGTTCATGTCCCTGGACCTTACCCCTGGGCATGGCAACCTGCTGGGCGAATCCTACTGGGAACTGATTTCTCCCTATGCTGGCGGTGCCTGGACGCTCAATACTGGGGTGTCCCCCAGAGGCGCAAGAGAATCTTCCTTATCGCGGATTTTGCAGGGCGCACCGCCGACAAAGTATTATTTGTCAGCGAAGGCTTGCATGGGGATACTGCGCCGGGCGTTTGAACGGGGCAAAGCGCTGCCAAAGAAGCTGGAACGGGCGCTGAAGATCCAGGCGGGTCTTGCGCTCCCGGACGGCCAGATCACAGATATAGATGCCTATCACATCAACCAGCGGGACGAGGGCATCGACCTGCAAGGGGTGTCTGGTGCGCTGATGGCCACCTCAAATATGCAGATGCAGACTTTCGTGACGCAGGCAAGTGAAAACACTGAGGGCTTTGACGGCTACAACGGAGACTTGACCGGCGATGTGGCAGCGACCTTGGGCGTGAACTGTGGGATGTCCACCGGCAGGAATGGCATTGTAACTGCCGCATTCTCGGCAGGAGCCGGAGCTTCTGCTGGAAGCATTGGCTATGATGAGGAGCTTTCCCCTACACTGAAAGGATCGGCCAGCGGGAACTGTATGCCATCCGTACTGTGCATCAACGATCAGGGTGGTCAGGTCATGGAAATTTCCGAGGGTATGACAGGTACACTGCGGGCGCAGGAGCACGGCCATCAGCCGTTGGTGTATGAAAACCACGGCATTGATGCCCGCTACCGGCAGATGGAGGAGGTAGCGCCTACCATGTCGGCCCGCTATGGGACGGGCGGCAATAATGTACCGCTGGTGGAGCAGGAACCTGTGATCTGCATCACGGGAAATGCCATAGACCGCCAGCCGCAGAACGGTGGGAACGGCATTGGATACCAACAGGACATCGCCTATACCCTGACTGCCACAGATCACCATGCGGTCTACAGCCGCCAGCGTGTGGATGACTTCAGGGAGAATGCTGTGGTCAGCACACAGAGCGCACGGCAGTGTAAAGATGCCGTCGATCTCGTTTGCCAAAAGGCAGATGTCCATGCCCATCTCATTCGCCGCCTGACTCCATTGGAATGTGAGAGGTTGCAAGGCTTCCCGGACGGGTGGACGGACATCCCCGGCGCATCCGACAGCGCAAGGTATAAGGCCTTGGGCAACAGTGTGGCCATCCCTTGTGTGGACTTCGTGATGCACTGTTTGGTACAGGCGGTCCAGATGAGCGAAAATATTCGTTAGACTTGTCCGGTATGCTGCCTCTGCGCTTCTATTCTCGTTAGACTTGTCAATAGCTTTCGCGCCGCAGTTGGGCTATGCTTTGCTTGCCTCGGGAGAGGCGGAAAGGAGCAGGCTATGGAAGAAAAGAAGAACCTCTGTGCGCCCATCCCGCTGTCGCTGCACCAGCGGCTTCGTGCGGAGCAGGAGCAGCGGGGCCAGACCCTGGCCGACTACATCACGGACATACTCAGAGAACATTTTGTAGGAGGAGCACGAACTATGAACGCCAACAATCGCACCATCGCCTTTCAGGTACCGGAGGAACTCTTCGGTCGGCTGAAGGACTATCTGGCCAGGAACGGCCTGAAGCAGAAGGATTTCATTCTGGGTCTCATTGAGCGAGAGCTGAATGATGCCGGGAACGAAGAATAAAACACACAGAAGCCGCAGGCAAACACCTGCGGCTTTACTTTTGGGAGGAGAACTATGTATCTATACCCCGAAAATTTAACGGCCCGGCCTATGCTGTGGCTGTGGACGCTGCGGGATGTGGCGTGGATCGGGACAGGGCTTTTGCTGTCGGTGCTGGCGCTGACCCAGACCGGCAGCATGATCCCCTTGGTCATTACAGCGGCGCTGGCCTTTCTCTGCATTCGGCACGGAGGGATCAGCATGCTGGACTTCCTGCGCTATGCTGCGGCGTTTTTCTTTTTCGGACAACAATATTATGTGTGGAGGGAATCGGCATGAGCAGGAAAAAATCTACCCGGCAGCTCATCGGCATCGATGATATTACAAACGGCAGCGTTGTAACGACGGACGGAGAGCTGGCCTTCTACTTCGTTCATCCCAGCAATCTGAATGTTTTGCCGGAGCAGGGCGTCCGGGCAAAGGTGCAAGAGCTGTTGGGCGTGCTGAAAGGCATGGCGGAACTGGAGCTGCTGGCCCTGGACTCCAAGGAGTCCTTTCAGGATAACCGCCAGTTCTACCGGCAGCGGCTGGAGGAGGAAAATATGCCCGCCATCCGTGGGCTGCTGGTGCAGGATCGTCAGCATCTGGACAGCGTCCAGACCACCATGGCCTCCTCCCGTGAGTTCTGCTTCGTGCTGCGGCGCAGAAAAACGGACGGGACCATGAACTATGCGCCCCTGGAGCAGCAGTTCCGGGACTGCGGATTTGTCGTTCAGCGTGCGGAGGGCCAGCGGCTTCTGGAGCTGCTGGCTATTTATTTTGAGCAGGACGCCACCCACGAGGTATTCTCCTTTGTAGACGGGGCGCAGTGGCTGACAGCGGAAACGGAGGTTTGAAATGCGAATTCTGAAAGTGGAGCCGGGAAAAGCTCCGTATGCGAAAGAGATGGAGGAGGGCCTGAAAGCCATCCAGCGGGAGGTAGAGGGCCTGTTCCAGCCCCTCTCTATGGGAGATGGCGTCATCCTCTGCTGTAACGATGAGGGAAAACTGAACGGCATGCAGCCCAACCGACGGCTGGGAGATGATATCATCTGCGGGCCTTTCTTTTTGGTGGGAGATGACCATGCAGGGGGCTTCTGCTCCCTGACGGAGGAGCAGATACAGCGGTATACGCAGATGTTTCAGGAGCCGGAACAGTTTACCGGGCAGGAGCCGGAACTGGAGCCGTACATGGAACTATATATGTGGTGAGGAGGAAAAATGAAGAATCCATTTTCTAAAAAGGCCCCGTCCCAGCAGGAAGCGTTTCTCCGCACTTATCTGGATTGCATCGCACCGGGGGTGGTGAAATTCGAGGTGGACCATTACATCTTCGGTAGCACCTACCGCTGCGTGTGGGCGCTGCGGGAATATCCGGCCAGCACCGAGGCCCAGGCGCTCCTGCGGGAGCTGGGCGAAAAAAGCGGCGTGACGCTGCGCATTTACTGCCGGCAGGTGTCCCCCGGCGAGGAGGACAGGATCATCGACAACGCCAACAAGAAAAACAAGCTGGACGGCTCAGACCCCAACAAACTGCGGCAGGCGGTGGCGGCGGAGAGCAATCTGCGGGATGTGGCGGAGCTGGTGCATAAAATGCACCGGGAGCACGAGCCGCTGGTCCACTGTGCCGTGTATTTGGAGATGACGGCGGACAGCAAGGAACGGCTTCGTCAGCTCCAGACGGATGTGCTGACGGAGCTGGTGCGCTGCAAGCTGAATGTGGACAAGCTGCTCCTGCGGCAAAAGCAGGGATTCTGCTGCGTCAGCCCTGTGGGCAGCAATATGCTGGGCCGGGAGTTTGAGCGGGTACTCCCCGCCGGCAGCGTGGCCAATCTCTATCCCTTCAATTACTCCGGCAAGACAGATCCCAACGGCTTTTACATTGGAAAGGACAAATACGGCAGCAACATCGTGGTGGACTTTGACCGTCGGGACAGCGATAAGACCTCTGCCAACATCCTTATCTTGGGCAACAGCGGTCAGGGCAAGAGCTATCTCATTAAGCTGCTGATCTGCAATCTGCTGGAAGCGGGCAAATCGGTGATTGCCCTGGATGCCGAGCATGAGTTGGAGGAGCTATGCGAAAACTTAGGTGGGTGCTTCATCGACCTGATGGCCGGAGAAAAGCGCATCAATGTGCTGGAAGTGCGGAGCTGGAACGAGGACACCGATGAGACAGCCCCGGATGCCTTTCGCAAGTCCACCCTGCTGGCGCGGCACATCTCCTTTTTGAAAGACTTCTTCCGGGCGTACAAAGATTTCTCCGACCCGCAGCTGGACACCATAGAGATCATGCTGTCTAAATTATATGCCCGCTGGGGCATTACGGAGGAGACGGACCTGCGCCAGCTTGCGCCGGAGGACTATCCCATTCTTTCTGATCTGTACGAACTCATGCAAGAGGAACTGGCTCACTACAAGTCGGGTGCGCTGTACACACAGGAGCTGCTGCAGGAGGTGCTGTTGGGCCTGCATTCCCTGTGCGTGGGGGCGGATGCGCCGTTCTTCAACGGACAAACCAATATCTCCGGCGACCGATTCCTGGTGTTCGGTGTAGGCGGTGTGCTGACGGCGGCCAAGAGTCTGCGGAATGCCCTGCTGTTCAATGTGTTGGCGTATATGTCGGATCGGCTGCTGACGGGCGGCAATACCGTAGCGGTGCTGGATGAGCTGTACCTGTGGCTATCTAACCCGGTGGCTATCGAGTACATCCGCAACTGCCTGAAGCGTGTGCGCAAGCGGGACTCGGCGCTGATAATGGCTTCTCAAAACTTGGAAGATTTCGACCAGGAGGGTGTGCGGGAGATGACAAAACCGCTTTTTGCTATCCCGCCCCATCAGTTCCTGTTCAATCCCGGTTCCATCGGCAAGCGGTTCTATATGGACATGCTGCAGCTGGACGAGGCGGAGTTTGAACTCATCCAGCGGGCAAGGCGTGGCGAGTGCCTGTATAAGTGCGGCATGGAGCGGTACCATCTGGAGGTAACAGCGCCGCCGGAAGGAGCATAGCGGGAATCCGCACTCTTAAGCTTTATCGACGCGTTTG
>OGXR01001476.1_pt1 | contig 17227 bp, 15 predicted proteins | sample 1576331 | NCBI WGS metagenome assembly OGXR01 (sample SAMEA3541473, study PRJEB24748) | human gut metagenome | biome: human gut; feature: human-associated habitat; material: faeces | place: China | collected 2012 | reverse complement strand
GTCATATTACCGACGCCAAGCATCGAGCGGCGGTGCTCAACAATCGGAGTCATCGCCCGATCAAACGCGGCGTTGAAAATCTCTTCTTTGCTCTTGAAGTGATGATAGACAGCGCCCTTGGTCATGCCGTCGAGACGGTCAACGATATCTTGAATACTCGTCCCCTCATAACCCTGTGCGCAGAATAGCTCCAGTGCCGCGTCGAGAATCTTCGCGACCGTCTCCTCGGGATATTTATTGCGACCCATAATCCGCCCATCCGCAACGCAAGCCTTGTGCCTCATTGCAGCATTTTAACGTTGCGGATGGCAGACGGTCGATTCTACACCGCGGCCGGGCCGTGTTCGCCGGTGCGAATGCGGATGACTTCTTCGACCGGCTCGACCCAAATCTTGCCGTCTCCAACGGCACCGGTGCGGGCGGCATTGCAGATGATGTCGACAATTCCGTCAACGTGCTCATCAGCGCAGATGAGGGTGAACTGCACCTTGGGGATGGTATTGACGAGCAGTTCGTTGCCGCGCACGTATTCCTTCCAGCCATGCTGTGCGCCGCAGCCCTGCACCTGGTTGATAGTCATGCCGCGAACATCAGCAGCAAACAGCGCGTCTTTAAGAACCTCAAGCTTTTCCTGGCGCACGATAGCCGTAATTTTCTTCATACCAAATCACTCCCCTTGTTAATCCAAGCCGCCAAACGATGGATATGCGCTCTCGCCGTGCTGACTCGCATCCAGGCCCAGCGCCTCGTCTGCCTCGTCCACGCGCAGGCTGCCGTGGAACAGCGCCTTGACCACCGCGGCGATCACCAAGTCGAGCACCAGCACAATGGCGACCGTCACCACAATACCCAGGACCTGCGAGATGAGCAGTGACATGTCGCCCGTGTAGAACAGGCCACCCTTACCGGTCCACGAAAGCTCCGGCACGCAGAACAGGCCCGTGAGAACGCCGCCCAAAATGCCGCCGATGCCGTGGCAACCGAACGCGTCGAGCGCATCGTCGTAGCCGAACTTGGTCTTAAGATGGCTGATGGCCAGGTAGCAGACGGGCGATACGATCAGGCCCATGACCAGCGCCGCCCACGGCTCGACAAAGCCCGCACCCGGCGTAACCACCACAAGGCCCGCAACCAAACCGGTGCTAGCACCCACCAGCGTGGGACGACCGGTGTGCACGCGCTCGACGGCAAGCCACGAGACCATGCCCGCCGCGCTGGCCGTCACGGTGTTGAGGATGGCGAGCGCCGCCACGGCGTCGGCCTTAAACTCGCTGCCGCCGTTAAAGCCAAACCAGCCAAACCAAAGCAGGCCGGCGCCCAGCGCCACAAACGGCACGTTATGCGGACGGTAGCTCATCATGCCAAAGCCGCGACGACGGCCGAGCATTAAGCAGAGAATCAGGCCCGTGAGACCGGACGAAATGTGTACCACGTCGCCGCCGGCAAAGTCGAGCGCGCCGATGATGTCGCCGATAAAGGAACCATCGCCGCCCCAAACCATGTGGGCGAGCGGCGCATAGACCACGAGCAGCCAAATGCCCAGGAAGGCCGTCATGGCACCAAACTTAACGCGGCCTGCCAGACTGCCCGTAACGATAGCGGCGGTGATCATGGCAAACGCCATCTGGAAGGCGATGTTGATGATCTGAGGGTAGACGGCACCATCCGCAGCATTGCCCTCGGCCGCCTGCAGCACCTGGTTGAGCACCGGCAGGCACAGCAACTGGTCAAAGCCGCCAATAAACGGGCTAGAACCGTCGCCACCGTAGGCCAGCGACCAGCCGGCAACAATCCACAGCACACCAACCAGGCCAATGGCGCCAAAGCACATAAGCATGGTGTTGATGACATTTTTGCGCCTGGACAGGCCGCCATAGAAAAACGCCAGACCCGGTGTCATTAAAAACACGAGCATGGTGCAGATGAGCATAAACGTTGTCGATCCCGTATCGTACATTCGCTCCCCCTTGGTCGCATGAACGTTGTCGGCGCTCATGATGCGGCCGAGGGGCAACTGGTGTAGACCAGATACGGCGTTGTTAAACGCTGCGTTGTCGAATGGAAACGGCACCGCAATCTTGGAAACGGCGCGGCAACGGACGCGAAACGAACGGGAAACGTGCGAACGAGAAGGGCGCGCTTGGCTCCGCTCTGGCTAGCGCCGGAACAGCTCGCGGGCTCGGTCGCGGAGGTCGGTAGCTCGAATGACACCCTCGTAACGATTGATGCGCAGACGCGGGAAGGCGTTAAAGAAGCGTAGGTCGCGGCGGCTGAGTGACACGCTCGGTACCGGGCGGCTCATGCGCTTGCCGGCAAGGCGACGACCGAGCGACGGACGCGGCATACTCGGCGCGGCATCGGCCACGCGGCGGGCAGCGAGCGCCAGGCCGCGAGCACCATCCGAGATAAACGTCGGCATCGAAGTCTTCTCGCGCAGGGCATCGAGCGCCGCGTCGCCCAGCTCGGCCAGCCAAGCGTTAACGGCGCGACCGCGGATATGCGTCTGCGCCACCGAGTCAATCGCCGAATCGGGAATACGTTCGAGCATAGAGTCGGAGGCGTCGGCAAGCGACTCATTGATGCGGTCGGCAAGGTCGGCACGCACACGCTCAAGCTGATCGGACAGACGCCGCCAGCTCGCCAACGAGCACACCGCATCGACCATCATCGCGACCGCGACGATAAAGGCGGCCAAGCGCACGATTAGCACCGGCAGATGGCCAAGCAGCCCCAGCAATGCCGGCTCCACTAAACGGCAAATACACAACGCACCCAAGCCAAACGCGCAGGCCCAGTACAGGCAGATGCGTCCGTGCAGGTTAAACGGCAGATGCGAGTAATCCCAAAACCGGGCACCCGTCGTTTTTTCCAACAGCACGCCCACGCTATATTCGATCACGCTGCATACGAGCGCGGCAGCGACAAACTGGCTCGAGGCGTCTGGGATTCCACGCAGCAGCAACCAGCACGCAATGCCGCCCGCACCGTAGATGGGACAACACGGCCCTAGCAAAAAGCCGCTGTTGGCAAAGCGTCCGTGGTTGAGCATGGCGCAGACTGTCGACTCCCATACCCAGCCGCAAAAACCGTAGAAGGCAAACGAGAGTACCAGCGCCGAGAGCGGACAGGCGGCAAGCGTCGCGCCGTCAAATGCCATGTCTATCGCGGTTCCCACCGTCGACCCACTCCTCTTTTCGTTCGATTCTTTGCTCGAGCCGTCACTCGGGCCCTCGTTCAAATCGTTCGCGCCGCCTTTGCGCGGCAGACGGCCGGCAATCGTCTCGCGCAGTGCGCACCATTTATCCGCCAGGCACACAATCCATGCCTCACGACACGTCGGCGGCACCGGTACCAGCGGAAACATATGCCGTACGATAATATTCCGCTCGCGCGGCGTCAGCTCAAAATCTTCCTCCGCACGCGCCAAGGCAAAAAACGGGTGACGAAAGCCATGCAGTCGATGGCTTGGGTCGGGATCGTGCCAGTCATAGAGAAAGTAATCGTGCAGCAGGGCCCCGCGCAGCAGCGATAAGCGGTCGACGGAGATACCGACGCGGCCCAGGCGCTCGGCAAAGGACAGACTTGCCCGCGCTACCGAGGTCACATGCGTATAGACCGTCACATCGCCATGTTGGATAAACTCATGCATCAGGTCCAAGCGGCCCGCCTGGGCAAGCTGACGGGCGGCATCGTCGACCTCGCGCGCGATTTTCTCGGCACGAACGGTATCGGACATGCGGCCTCCTTCCGGCGGCGCTCGGCGGCAAGCCGCGGCCTGCGCGCAATGAATAAAATCATCATCGAATTTACCAGTATGGCATCGGACAAAACGTTTTGCCCCACCAGTTGGCGAATTACCGCGCCGCCGTCACATATCAAACGCCAAAATGTGCGAGACTGTCTTGTGCAATTGTGCCGGCCGAGGGAGTGCCGGCGCACGATTCGCATGGAGTAACCCACAACGATGCTGCTTACGCAAACGACAACGCCCGAGGACGTCAAGGCTCTCGATCGCGCCGAGCTTCCGCTGCTCTGCGGCGAGATCCGCCACGCCATCCTCGAAAGCTCCGCCGCCGTCGGCGGGCACGTTGCCCCCAACCTGGGCGTCGTTGAGCTTACGGTTGCGCTCCATCGCGTGTTTAACTCCCCCATCGACAAGATTGTCTTTGATGTTTCGCACCAGACCTACGCCCACAAGGCGCTGACTGGGCGCGCGTACACTTATATCGACCCGGCACGCTACGGCGAGGCCTCTGGTTTTGCCAATCCTGACGAGTCCGAGCACGACCTGTTCGCCATGGGCCACACCTCCACGTCGGTGAGCCTGGGCTGCGGCTTGGCGCACGCTCGTGACCTGGCGGGCGATGCGTACAACGTCATCACCATCATTGGCGACGGTTCGCTTTCGGGCGTTGCCAGTTATCCAAGCCGGGGACTGGACATCGCCACAGTACACGCAGTCCACCAGACACTGTTCCGGCTGAAAAAACAGGGCGTGGGTACGATCCTGATTTCCGAAGATATCTCGGAGCTGTTCACGATGTGCGACCGGATCCTGGTCTTGTCTTCTCACACTGCGTTTGGACCGTACTGTGTAGACGCGTGTACGCCGAATGAGATCGGAAAAATTATGCTTCAAGGAGAGAACGCACATGAATAAGGCACAAAAGAAGCCGCTGCAACTTCAAGACAGCTTGGCAGTTCGGATCCTGATCTGCGTCCTGTTTCCTCTGATCGCGTTTGCCGTGCTGCTCCTGTCGCAGGGCAAATCGCCGCTTGTGGCGTATCAGACCATCATTACATCTATTTTTGGTTCGGCTTACGGCTTTGGCGAAGTAATTGTCCGTGCGGCGTATCTGATCCTGACGGGGCTTGCGGCAAGCATTCCGGCCCGTGTTGGCCTGGCCAACGCAGGCGGAGAAGGCCAGATGGCGATTGCCGCTCTCGGAACCGCTGTTGCCGGAAGCACAGTGCTGGCAAATCTGCCCGGTGTTATCGGAATCCCGCTGATGCTGCTGGTTGGTATGATCTGCGGGGCTTTGTATGCAGGCGTCGGTGTTTTTCTGAAGCAGAAGCTTGCAATGAACGAGATCCTGACGACAATCCTTATGAACTATGTTGCGACCTACCTGATCTCTGCCATGCTGTTTGGCAGCCTTCGCGATCCAAATGGATGGAATTACCCGCAGACGGTAGAAATTGCGCCCCAGCTGCGTTTTCACACCTATTTTGGAACAAGAATGAACGCCGGTATCTTTGTCGCGATTGCCATGGCAGGCTTGACCTGGTATATCATCCATCATACAAGAGTGGGGTTTGCGGTGCGTACGATCGGCGGAAACCAGATGGCTGCACGTTACGCAGGCATACAGGTGAGAAAAATACAGACCTGGGTGTTCTTGTTCGCGGGTGCACTTGCCGGCCTTGCCGGCGCGGTCATGGTCGTCGGCGTCGAGGGCCGTATGCGGATCAGTGCGGGCGAGACCATGGGCTTTATGGGCTTCCTTGCTGCAGGAATGGCCGGAAACAACCCACTTTTGCTGATCCTGTCCGCCTTACTGATCGGCGGTTTGACCGTCGCCGGTAACGGCATGGAGATCAACACCGGGCTTCCGGCGGCGACAATGCAGATTTTGATCATGCTCGTTTTGCTGACAATTATGACGGTGGGAGGAAAGAGAAAGGCATGAATGAACTAACAACGATTCTCATTTGCATGGTCAGCGCAGGAACTCCCATCATTTACGCGCTGCTTGGGGATTTGATTGGCCAACGAACCGGCATCACCAGCCTGAGCGTAGAAGGAAGCATGCTTTGTGGCGCATGTGTAGGCTTTGCCGTAGCAGCCGGGAGCGGAAGCCTGTTTTTGGCTGTTTTGTGCGCAGCGATTGCAGGCGGCTTGATTGGGCTGATCCAGGCGTTCCTTTCCATCTCCAGAAAAAGCAACATGATGGCGACCGGGTTTATCCTGATTTTCTTTGCGCAGGGCCTGACCACCTTTTTTGGAAGATCGCAGCTCGGCGTCAGCCTTGGAAAGTCGTTTTCCCTCGCCATTCCGGTTCTGAGCAAGATTCCGGTGATTGGGCCGGCCTTTTTTCAGCAGGATATTCTGACGTATATCGCTTATGTACTTCCGGTGTTGGCTTGGTGGTTCCTGACAAAAACAAGAACGGGGCTGGTGCTCTGTTCTGTGGGGGAACGGCCTGATGTCACAAGAGCGTACGGGTATAACCCGGTGGTTCTGCAATACGGAGCGGTTATTTTTGCAGGTGTTCTGGCTGGAATCGGCGGGGCACATATGAGCGTGATCTATGCGATGAGTTGGGCAAACAACATGATCAACGGACGGGGAATTATTGCCTCCTCTCTGGTGATCCTCTGCTCGTGGAAGCCGCAGCGAGCATACCTTGCGGCGTATCTGTTCGGCCTGGCACAGGCGCTGCAGATATTCTTCCAGATCCACGAAGTGCCCATTTCCATGTATGTGACATTGATGATGCCATACCTGTTTACATTGGTCGCTCTGGCAATTATTTCGACGTCCAAAAAGCCGTCGATGCCGGAACAACTGAAAATTATTACTTAAAGAAAAAAGGACGGAGGAAAAACAATGAAAAAAGTAGTTGCAATGATGTTGGTGCTGGTTCTGCTCGCGGCAACGCTGGTGGCATGCGCAAAGCCGGCTGCATCGCAGGAACAGGCAGACACCACCCAGACGCAGACGGAACAGACGGGCGACGTCAAGCCCGGTGCGGGGGCAAAGAAGCTTGGCATTATCCTGAGCGGAACAAAAGACGACTATGGCTTCAACCTGAATTTCGTGCAGCTTGGTGAACTTGTTGAGAAAGAGCTTGGCATTGAAGTCGTGATCAAGGAAAACGTCCCTACAACCTCTGACAGCGAAGGTGTCATGGAGGAGCTGATTGCACAGGGGTGCACCATTCTGTTCCCCTCGCAGTTTGGATTCCTCGAATACTCGCACAATGTCGCGCTGCGTCATCCTGAGGTAGCGTTCTATTCGCTCCCGATCACGGATTACGCCGGCGGAAACTTTTCCATCATCCATGGAGAAGTGCAGGATGTCTGGTATCTGAATGGTGTCCTGGCCGCCATGTATTCGACAACGGACAAGATCGGCTTCATTGGCTCTCTGCCGATCCCGGATGTCATTGTTGCCATCGACGCGTTTGCACTTGGCGCGCAGTCGATCAAGCCTGAGATTGATATTACCGCGGTCTTTACCGGGTCGTGGGCGGATACTGGCCTGCAGACCACATCTGTGAACCAGTTGATCGACAGCGGTTGTGATGTCATTGCGCCGTTCCAGGATTCCATCAAGACGATGATGGAAATCTGCCGCAGCCGTGGCGTGCACTGCTTCGGCTGCAACTCTGATGCGTATGAGCTGGATCCCCAGACGTGGCTGTCTGCGTGCATTACGGATTGGAGCGGCTATATTCCGTATCTGAAGCAGGCGATTGACGGAGAATATGAACCGGTGAACATCAGCGGCGGCATGGAACTGAACCTGATCAAGCAGGCAACATTTGGCGACACAGTCTCTGATGAGATCGTGGCGAAGCTTGGTGAAGTGCGCGAGCAGTTGATTAACAAGGAGATTGCCGTGTTTGAGGGCCCGATCTATGCGCAGGACGGTTCGGTCATGTTTGAGGACGGATACAGACCGACGATCGAAGAAATCAACGTGATCGATCAGCTGGTTCAGGGCGTAAAGGGCAGCATGAACTGAGAGGGAAAAGCTATGCTGATTGACGCGCATGTTCATATTTTCCCAAACGTTAATGGGTATGGCCCAAAAGGCCATACCCATGGCGAGGGATATGGCCGGATCGATGCGGGAGACGGTATTGCGCAGGATGTGCTGCCGGCGATCAACGAAAAAACCAGCCATACATTGCAGATGCTGCTGCATGAGATGCGGCAGGGACAGGTGGATAAAGCCGTCTTGATCCTTTGTCCGTGCTATGGAGATTGGAGCGAGTATGTGCTCCAAGCCTGCCGGGACTATCCGGAGCAGTTTACTGCCTCCGCTTTTTTTGACCCTTGGCGTCCGGCGGCACGTCAGTATTATACCGAAAAACTGGAAGGACCACTTTGGAAAAACATTAAAATTGAGTTTTCTGAGGCGGGCGGCCTGTACGGTGTCTATCCCGGCGTACAGCTGGACGCACCAGAGCTAAGATGGCTTTGGGAGGCCATGGAAGCAGGTGGAAAAACGGTTTCGTTTGACCTCGGCCGGCCTGGTGACGGCTCTTATCAGACAGATCAGATTGCAGCCATCGCAAAGCGCCATCCGGGCCTGAAACTGGTGCTTTGCCACATGGGCCAGCCCTCACGCACCGCAGAGCGCGATCCAAAACTCTGGTCCGCATGGCTGGAGCAGATCCGACTGGGGACGCTCCCAAACGTCTGGTTCGATCTTTCTGCGCTCCCATATCATGTGCGGGAGGAAGAGGAATATCCGTTTCCCAGTACGAAACGGTATTTTGATCTGGCACGTAGAATCGTGGGAGCAGAAAAGCTGCTGTGGGGGACAGATATCCCTTGGCTGCTGGGGACGGCAAACTATCAGCAGTTGGTGGCGCACGGAAAATTCCTTTTGTCCGACTGCACGGAGAAGGAACGAGAGATGATCTTTGCAGAAAACGCATGGGATGTTTATTGGAATCATCGCAAATGAAAGTAGGGAGTCGACAAAATGAATGTTTCTGAAAGACTGGCCGCATCGGCTGTTGTGCCGGTCGTGGTGCTGGACGATGCGAAGGATGCAGTCGCGACGGCGAAGGCTCTGCTGGCCGGCGGCGTGGACGTGATGGAGATCACGTTCCGCACGGCTGCTGCGGCGGACTCGATCAAGGCAGTCGCGGAAAGCTGCCCCGATATGCTCGTCGGTGCGGGCACGGTCATTACGCTTGAACAGTGTAAAAAAGCCGTCGAGTGCGGCGCAAAATTCATTGTTGCGCCGGGCTTTGACGAAGACGTTGTCCGCTGGTGCGTGGACAATGGCGTCGCCGTGACCCCCGGCTGCGTTACCCCGACAGAGATCATGGCCGCGATGAAGCTCGGCCTCAAGGTCGTGAAGTTCTTCCCGGCAGGCGTGTATGGCGGACTTTCTGCCATGAAGGCGCTGTCCGGCCCGTTCGGCGGGATCAAGTTCATCCCGACCGGTGGCGTCAACACGCAGAACATCGGCGAGTTCATCGCCGCACCGTTCATCCACGCGGTCGGCGGCAGCTGGGTCTGCCCGAAGGCGGACATCGCGGCGGGCAATTTTGAAAAGATCACCGCGCTCTGCAAGCAGGCGAGAAGCGCCGCGCTCGGCTTTGAGGTGGCGCACATTGGCGTCAACTGCGAAGATGCCGCGGCGGCGTCTGCCGTCTGCGAGAAGCTGAACGAAGCGTTTGATCTGCCGGTCAAAGACGGCAGCTCTTCGATGTTTGCATCCAGCGGCATCGAGGTCATGAAGACCATGTTCAAAGGCAAAAACGGTCATATTGCGATCCGCACCAACTCTGTGGAGCTGGCGGTGGCAGAGCTTGCAAAGAAGGGATTTGCATATGACGAAAGCTCGGCAAAGTACAAAAACGGACGTATGACAGTTGCATACCTCAAGGACGAGTTCGGCGGTTTCGCCGTGCATCTGCTGCAGAAGTAAGGAGGGGCGAAGATGAAAGTTCTGACATTCGGCGAGATCATGCTCCGCCTGAAAGCACCGGGAATGACGCGGCTGCTGACCGATCACTATCTGGAAGCTACCTTCGGCGGCGGCGAGGCCAACGTGGCCGTGTCGCTCGCGAACTACGGCATGGACGTCGGCTTTCTGACGGTCCTGCCCGATAACCCCATCACAGACGCCTGCGTGCGCGAGCTGCGCGGCTTTGGCGTTGACACCTCCCGCATCGTCACCGGCAACGGCCGCTTCGGCGTGTACTACGTCGAGGGCGGTGCGAACCAGCTGCCGAGCCGCGTGGTCTATGACCGCGCCTGGTCGGCCATCGCGATGGCCAAGCCCGGCGATATCGACTGGGACAAAGCCTTCGAGGGTGTGGATTGGTTCCATATCACGGGTATTACGCCCGCGATTTCCGAAAGCGCGATGGAACTGTCTCTTGAGTCCGTCAAGGAAGCAAAGAAGCGGAACATTACCGTGTCCTGCGACCTGAACTACCGCAAGAACCTCTGGAAATACGGAAAGAAGGCCAGCGAGGTCATGCAAGAGCTTGCAAAGTATGTCGATGTGGCGATCGCCAACGAGGAAGACGTACAGAAATCGCTCGAAATTACGGTCGATGTGAACGTTGAATCCGGCGAGCTGGACCGCGAAAAATACAAAGCACTCGGAAATAAGGTCCTGGAAAGCTATCCGAACATGAAGTGCATTGCCATCACGCTCCGTGAGAGCCACAGTGCCGACTGGAACGGCTGGGCGGCGTGCCTGAATGACGGCAAGGACTTCTATGTGTCCAAAAAGTACGAAATTCGGGACATTATCGACCGCGTGGGCGGCGGCGACAGCTTTGCGGGCGGTCTGATTTATGGCCTTAACCATTATTATGAGGACAAGCAGTCTGCGCTCGAATTTGCAGTTGCAGCTTCCTGCCTGAAGCACAGCGTGATCGGCGACTTTAACCGTGTCGGCGTTTCTGACGTGGAAAAGCTCATGGGCGGCGACGGCACGGGACGCGTGCAGCGCTGATAACATCCCCTTTGACAGTTTTAGATAAAAGCTAGATTTTCCTCATTAATGCAAAGAGAAAGCTTTGAAAGGACCAATGCCCAGCTCTTGTACAGAACTGGGCATTGGTGCAAAATCAAATGTCACTGTTTGGACATTATATCCAGTGTGTTCACTATTTGGAGTCAGTTTACAAAAGAATGACCGTGGTGTTTGCCGTTGGTTCCTCTCCTGAATCCTGGATACACACTATCGATTCGATTCTATCAGTAATTTATATATCTTTACTTATATCTTTATTTTATTGCGTTGGATTTTCCAACGTAGGATAACCCAATATTGGATTCTCCGATACAGGCACGCATGCCACGCCTACATTTCTTTCCGAAACCACACCTCTCTTGCATCGCATTTCTGGTCTCGCAGTACTTCTCAATGAATCGCTGCAGCTGAGTTACGGCCCTCTCACCTAACCGCAACATGTCCATCCTAACTGCCGGGCAGTTAGCATACTTGATGTAGTTTACATCAAGTCTAAAAAACAGCGATCGGCGTGTATTTTGGAAATCCATAAGATTGATCTGTCAACGCTCTAGGTATCGAGAATTTCCGACCGCTTTGTGTTCATTGCTGTTCTTTCATGATTTGCGCAACACACTCCGGTTCATGAATACAATACCACATGATTCTGATCAAATTTGCAGAAAAGGCCGCTGCGTGGGCGCGCGGAAACAGATATTTTATCTTTCTGCAACTCTCTATGAACCAATCCTCTGCCCCACAATCCTGCAAAATCTGTTGCTGTCGCTTGGCGTCCGGAGAAGAATTGCTCGGATTCCAAAGTGCATCTGCCCGCCCCTTGCGAACACCTTCCATCATTTCATAAGCTTTTTCTCTCTCGACCCCACGAGCCAACAGATATTCCATCACATCTTCTCTGCATGCAATAACCTGTTCCGTTGTCACTGCTCCTGTAGCCAAAAGGCTTTCTGCATTGTTTATCCAAGTTCCCGTTCCATGCTGCATCGAAAAGACCCTCGTCAGATCTGCAAAACTCTTTAGCGGCATTTTTTGCACAACTGCCTGAACCGATGGGTACAGATCATTTTCTTCATGTGGTTCCTCCGGACTGAAACCACACACCCAAAGCGCATACGCAGCAGCGTCCGACGGTTCTTTTTCGCGCAGCACAACCGCTCTGATATATGCAAGAACCTCCTGCGCGTTGAGCAAGATCTCGCTTGCAGAAATATCGGTAGCCTTTTCACAGGCGGTAAGAAATGACAATGTTGCACTTGCGGTGGGGGAAAGATTGGCACATGCAACTGCATAGCTTGGCTGCATTTCGAGCTGGTAAACGTTCTTCGCAAGCTTTCGCGTTGGTAGGTGCTGAATAAGGTCCGGCGTACCCACACCCGGCAGCAGCCATTTTTGAAGTGTGCCGCTGTCCCGATTTCGTGGCAGATGGGAAGTTAACCGGTATGTAAATTCGCGTTCCCTGCACCAGTCTCCCGCGCCGAGTTCCGCCGCGATTTGACAAAGCGTGCCCATATCCGCTTCTCTCGGGAGCGGATCTCTTGGCGGTGTTTGCAGCACAATATAGCTTGTTTCTTTGAGATCTTCTTTCCAGCGCGAAATGCGTTCAGCAGAAGCGCGAATCTCAAAGTGTGCGCCGTCTTTTAATAATGCGTGTATCGGTTCCACCGGTACATTCAGTCCGGATACAACAGCCATCTGTCCGCAGCGCGGGCAAGCAACGCTCTCGCCGATCTCAGCCTGTGTTTCCAGCCAACACCCGCAAACCCTGCAATAAATATGGCGCGGCAGCGGGTCAAGCTCCGTGACACCAAGCAGATAGAGAATTTCAAAATTTGCGTATTCTCCGGCAACCATCATATGTTCCTGTGAGTTGTCGCCCTGTTTTGCCATATCTGCAAGCACCAACATCACATGCACCTGCTTTTGCGCATCGATTTCCGTTAGCTCCCTTTGAACGCGTTCTGAAACCTGCGCCGGGCAATGTGCACCGTATTTTTCCTGCATTGCACAATTTAAACGAATGTTCAGTTCCTGCATACGCGCTGCATGAAAAGAGGCGTCGCTTGTACAAAGAATTTCTTCTAACGTCGGCATTGGTTCTATGCGCGCAAAAATTCTAAGCGGATCATCGTACAAGACCTTTTGACCGACCAGCTTTTCCACGGGCAGAACATACAGAGCGTTCATTTCCTCGCGCAATTCCTCTGTCGTTTTGAAATACTGTGCATCTGCCTCCTGCCAGTAATAACGGCAGAGTGTCAGGTAGGCATATTTCTCCAGTGGCACACTTGGCTCGTTCAGCACGGCATACTGGACGGCGCACAGCGGCAGATTTCCCTGCGCGGCTAGCTGAACCACCGTCGCTGCAATATCGTAAGGTTCACTGGTAAATTCCAGATAGTCGTAGTCTTGCGTGATCGTCTCCAGATATCTTTGATCCCGCCGATGCAGAATGGCACGAACGATCTGACCGTTCTTTGCAGCCGCCCCCAGAAGGATTCCCTTGCGATGGGCATCCAGCTGCTCTCTGGTAATGGCATGCCCAAACGAAAACCGATTGTTCTCCAGCAGTTCGATCAAACGAAAAATATTGTCACGGCCCGTCAGATTTGCCGCGAGCAATACCACATCATAGCGGTCATCAACATCGATGCAGCTGAGCGTTACGCCGTAAATCGGCTGGATTCCTCTCCGCATAAACTCGTACTCTGCCATGTGAATGCCATCCACCGAATTTCGGTCTGTGATTGCAGCCACGCGGCAACCGACATGTTTCAACTTACTTGCGTGTGTCCAAATATCCTGAAATGAGATACGCTCCGTATATTCTGTTTCGTTATGTAGTTCAATTCGCATCTGCTCTTTCATATTCCTCCTCCCAAATCCGTTCAAGATAGAGCTGCAGATCCCGACGATCCATTCCCTGCGTCATTGCGTGGTGGTAGAGTGTGTTGAGCCGTTCCGTCAGACTGCATTCTTTGATATCCTTTGTTTCTGCGATCGCATGCTTTTGCTCTCGCTTTCTGCGTTCACGGTTCATAGTGGCCCAATGGGTTCGGAGCATCTGAAGCTGCTGTTTTTGCCAATCCGTAAGGTTCGCAGCGTCCTGCGCGTCCGGGGAAAGCACCTGACACAGCAGCATAATTTGCTCCAGCACGAACCGCAGGATCTGTTCCTGAACACGCGATTCTGCGTTCAAGGCCGTATCAAAGAGCCGCCGCATCTGCTCTAAAATTGTGATACAGGGTTCTGCGATGCTCAGATCTTTCGTCTGCTGCTCTGCGCGAATCTGCGTACATGCTGCAAGCTTCCGCATGGTATAGTTTCTGCGCTGCATCAGATCTCTGCTTTGCACCGCCGGCATCGGGGCTGACGGCTCGTTCAGGATTACGTTCCGATTTTCACCGACAGGTTCAAACGAAAACACTTGCCGGCCTTGCTTTTGCGTGGGAAACACCGGCCTGTCACACCAGCGTTCAACAACGTCAAGTTCCTTCGTCGTTAAAAGCGTTACCGGGACACCAAGCAGCAAAGCAAGTTCGGTAAGCCGTCCCTCGGGGATCTTCTTATTTCCGTTTTCCCACGCACTGACGACCTGACGCGAAAGGCCAAGCGCAGAAGCCAAGACCGTTTGTGAGTAGTTACAGCGTGTCCGAATCACCGCCAAAGCTGTTTTCATGGTATCCCTCCAAGCAGATATGCGCATATCCTGTTTATACTCTAGTTCAGGTTGACAAGCCTTGTCAATGCGCAACCGGACTATATTTTCGTCAGCTCTATGTCTTTCTGAGCAATCCACATGACAAATTTGTACGGTTATGTTATACTGAAGTTACCCATTGATTACCCTTTCACTAGGAGGATGAACTTATTTACCAAATAGAAAGGGGTAATTTCTATGGCACAGGAAAAAGTTGCTCTCTCAAAAATCGCAGGGAGCAACTTCGCTCACATTCTCTGGCAGCGCCATATTTCGCAGAAGGAGTTTGCGGCAATTGTTGGCCGCACTCCACGTAAGCGTCAAACCTCCCCGCGTATAAAAGGCCGCCATCTCAAGGAGAATTGTTGCTCACCGAGATGGCGGTCTTTTATTTATGAGGCATATAGCATTCTTCCGGGGCATTTGCGGGAAGCAGCTTTTCAGCCCATGCTTCATCAGTTTCGCTCAGCTGCGGCGCATTTCGCAGAACCCACAGCAGATAACGGTACGGATCCAAACTGTTTTCCTTCGCCGTTTCATGCTATTTCTTAATTAAACAGTTTAATTATTCACTCTCTGCCGGTGATACTTGAAATGATTTCATGATTCAACGAACAGATGGTGTCACACAAACGGTCAACCACCTTCTCCAAGGTAGCAAAGATTTCGTTTCGGAAGCCACGCTTCCGAATTTCTTTCCAAATCTGTTCTATCGGATTCATTTCCGGTGTGTACGGCGGAATGTGAAACAGAACAATATTGTCAGGCAGCTCCAGACCGGCGGATCTGTGCCATGCCGCACCATCACAGCAAAGCAAAATAATATCATCAGCATATTTTTCGGACAGCTGCTTCAAAAAGATATTCATGCAGACAGTATTGCAATAGGGCAGGACGAGAAAGTACCCATCGCCTGTCAGCGGCTCCACTGCGCCATAAGCATAGCGGTACTCACGAATATGGTGGCAGGCACACTGGGACGGATCCGGGGTAACACCGATGGCCAGCAATACCATATCCGAATGCAGCGGCTCACTACTATCCAACAGGGTCAGCACGGAATCTCCGTCCTGCCGGAATCCGGTGACGGTTTCACCCAACCGCAGAGCCACGCCGTGTCTGCGCATTTCCGCATGGACAAAGCTCGCCATATCCGCATCCAGCGGCGCTAATAGCTGCTTCGGACGCTGAACGATGGTAACCGAAACGCCCATCTCCACAAGGTTTTCCGCCATTTCCAGACCGATAAAGCCGCCGCCAGCCAAAACAGCGGTTTTCGGCTTCTGATCCTCTACAAGGCGCCTGATGCGGAGGGTGTCCTCCACTGTGCGCAGGGTAAAGACCCGCTCGCTGTCCACGCCGGAAAGCGCAGGAACCGCCGGCTTTGCGCCGGGGGCGAGAAGCAGTTTGTCATAGGTTTCCGTATAGATCTTCCCGCCGTCCAGTGTGCGGACGGTGACGGTTTTCTCTGTGGGATTGATCGCAGTTACTTCCTGCCGTACCCGTACATCAATGCGAAAGCGGTCCCAGAAGCTCTCCGGAGTTTGCAGCGTCAGTTCTTCCTGCTCCTTGATCACACCGCCCACATAATACGGCAGGCCGCAGTTGGCATACGAAATGTATTTCCCTTTTTCGAAAAGGATGATCTCCGCCTGCTCGTCTGCCCGGCGGATCCTTGCCGCCGCCGTTGCACCTCCTGCAACACCTCCGACAATAATATGTTTCATCTGGTCTGTATAAGGTTTTACAAAGATTATATTCCTATGGAAAAATCTTCCTAAAGAAGATAACAACGCAAAGGTATTATTATTTTCCAATAAAACAATCTTCCATTGGAAGATAATCCCGCTTATACTATGCAGACAAAATGTGTCGGACTTTTAAGACGCGCCGTCCTTTCTGCGTACTTCAAGGGAACACTGCTATTTCTGGGACAGATTATCCCGGTTCAACAAATTACATTTACAACGGGTCAGGATCTCGATACAGCGGTCGAGGTCGGTCGGCCGGATGACCACCCGGGCCGTATCCCCGTCGGAAAAAGCGTACATATACTCGATAAACACATCCTCTCGGGCCAGGCAGTCGAGTACGATTGAAAGCGCTCCCGGTTCATTGGGACAGCAAAAACAGACAACTTCGGTCACACTGATCCCGAAACGCGCTTCCTTGAGCGCACTAACGGCCCGTCCCACATCCGATACGATCATACGCAGGATGCCGAATTCACCGCTGTCGGCCAGACTGAATGCCGTCATATTCACACCATTGCTTCCCAGTATTTGGGTCACCTCGTTGATCCGTCCGGTTTTGTTTTCGACGAATACGGAAAGCTGTTTGATTTTCATAGTTCTGCGGTATTTGCGATTGACTGTAATGGTTCAGACCGGGCATCAGTGCAGGATCCGTTTGTCGATCACCCGGCGCGCTTTCCCTTCGCTGCGTTCGATGCTCGAAGGCTCTACCAGCTTGATATCGGCTTTCAAGCCCAATACGCTGTGCAACCGGGCAGCGAGCCGCTGCCTGAGCCCGATCATCTTGCTGACCTCGTCCGAATAAAAGCCGTCGCGAACCTCGACCTGTACTTCGAGGCTGTCGAGATTCTGTACGCGGTCAACCACCAGCAGGTAATGCGGCTCGAACTCTTCCATTTCGAGGATGACACTCTCGACCTGGGACGGGAAGATGTTGACACCCCGTATTATGAGCATATCGTCGCTGCGGCCTACGATGCGGCTCATACGCACGTTGGTACGTCCGCACGGGCACGGTTCATCGGTCAGCGAACAGAG
>OGXR01001467.1_pt1 | contig 17282 bp, 16 predicted proteins | sample 1576331 | NCBI WGS metagenome assembly OGXR01 (sample SAMEA3541473, study PRJEB24748) | human gut metagenome | biome: human gut; feature: human-associated habitat; material: faeces | place: China | collected 2012 | reverse complement strand
GGCCGCAGCTTCTCCAGCAGCCCGGGGCGCGGCGTGTATCTCTCAGCGCTGCTGCGCCCGCAGCTCGCGCCGGAGAAGATACTGCCGCTCACGGCGCTCGGCGCGGTGGCGGCCTGCGATGCGGTGGAGCGCACCTGCGGCGTGCGGCCGCAGATTAAGTGGACGAACGATCTTGTCCTGAACGGCAAGAAGCTCAGCGGCACGCTTACCGAGCTGTCGCTTGAGGGTGAGAGCGGTGCGCTGCAATACGCCGTCATCGGCATCGGCGTCAACTGCAACAACACGCTCGAGGACTTCCCGCCGGAGCTCCGCGATGTGGCGACCTCGCTCTATCTGGAGACAGGAAAGCGCGTGCAGCGCGCGGCGCTGGCCGCCGCGCTCATTGAGGAGCTTGACAAGCTCTACGCCGCGCTGCAAAGCGGCGACACGGCGTCCTACCTCACGTCCTACCGCCGCGACTGCCTGACGCTCGGACGCGAGGTGCAGCTTTTGTGGCAGAATGTTAAGGAGAAGGTCACGGCGCTGGACGTGGACGATCAGTTCGGCCTTGTCGTGCGCCGCGCGGACGGAACGGTCGAGACCATTCGCACGGGCGAGGTCTCCGTGCGCGGTCTATACGGCTATGTGGAATAAAAAAGGAGACGCTATGGCAAAGAGACTCTGGGAACTGTTTTATACCTTCGCCAAGGTCGGCGTGATGACCTTCGGCGGCGGCTACGCAATGCTGCCTATTTTGCAGCGCGAGGTCGTGGAGAATAAGGGTTGGGCGACGGAGGAGGAGCTGGCGGACTGGTTCGCTATCGGTCAGTGTACCCCGGGCGTCATCGCGGTGAACACCGCGACCTTCGCGGGACGCAAGGTGCTGGGCAACGTCGGCGGCGTGGTGGCTACCCTCGGCGTCGTGTTTCCCTCGCTCATTATTATATCCCTCCTCGCCGGCGTTATCACGACCTTTGCTGAGGTCGCTTGGGTCAAAAACGCTTTTGCGGGCATCCGTGTGTGCGTGCCCGCCCCAGAAGCGGAACTTCGCCTCGGGGTCGTGGGCTTTCAGCCCTTTCATCAGGTTGGCGCCGTGCAGGTCGCCCGAAGGCTCGCCGGCTATCAGGTAGTAACGCATATCGTAAGTCTTATTCTTCTTTCAGCAAATCGGGCCGCAGCCGTTTGGTGCGCTCCCAGGCCTGCTCCTCCTTCCAGCGGTCGATTCGGGCGAAATTGCCCGAGAGGAGCACGTCGGGCACTTTCCAGCCGTTGAACTCGGCGGGTCGGGTGTAAACCGGTGGTGCCAGCAGGTTGTCCTGGAAGCAGTCCGTGAGCGCCGAGGCTTCGTCCCCGATGGCTCCGGGGATGATCCGGATCACCGAATCGGCGATGATGCAGGCGGCCAGCTCGCCGCCCGTGAGCACGTAGTCGCCGATCGAGATCTCGCGCGTGACCAGGTGTTCGCGGATGCGGTAGTCGATGCCCTTGTAGTGGCCGCAGAGGATAATCAGGTTGTCGAGCGTCGAGAGGCGGTTGGCTTCGTGCTGGTCGTAGCGGATGCCGTCGGGCGAGGTGTAGATCACCTCGTCGTATTCCCGTTCCGCTTTGAGGGCTTCGATGCAGCGGTAGATCGGTTCGATCTTCATTACCATACCCGCCTCTCCGCCGAAGGGGTAGTCGTCCGTGGTGCGGTGCTTGTCTTCTGTGTAGTCCCGGATGTTGTGGATATGGATTTCGACCAGCCCCTTCTCCTGCGCACGCTTGAGGATCGATTCGTTCAGCGGCGAGGCGAGCAGTTCGGGTACGACGGTCAGGATGTCTATTCTCATGGCGTTAGCGTGCTTGGCGGAAGATGATGTCTTTTTCGGTGTCGGGGGCGAGCGGAATTTCCCGCCCGTTCTCGAGCGTGTAACCCTTGTAATCCAGTTCGGTGAAGAGTTCGATGATCTGCGGGCGGTTTTCGCCGCCCGTTTCGATCAGTACTGTCGGGCGGAAACGCTCCAGCAGAGGGCGCAGCTCGTGCATGACGATCAACTCATACCCTTCGACGTCGCACTTGACGAAATCGAGCCGCTCCAGCCCGGCGAAAAGCTCGCTGCCGCGCCGCATCCGGGCGGTGAAAGTGACGGCGCCCTCTCCGGCGGCATCGCCCACGAAGTTTCGTCCCGTGCCGAGATAACCCGTTTCGCGGGCGGAGTCGTTGCTCATGGTGATCTCTTTATTCTCGGCTCCCAGCGCGCAGTCGAAGATTTCGACGTTGCGGCAGCCCCGCAGGTTGCGGCGCAGCACCCGGCAAACGACCGGGACGGGTTCGACGGCATGGACCCTGCCTGCGGTGCCGACGATTTCCGAGAGAGGACGGGCGTAATAGCCCAGATTGGCTCCGATGTCGATCGCCGTGTCGCCGGCTTTCGCCAGCCGGGGCAGGTGATAGACGTATTCGGTCGCCGCGCTGCGCCGTCCAAGCCCCAGCCGGTAGCTGATGAAAAAGAGGCGGCTCACCGCCCGCAGATAACCTTCGAGCGGAAGCGTCCGGTAGAGGATTTTGTGGAGCAGCGCTTTCATAACGGACCCGGACGGAATTAGTTCTTGTAGTTCACCTCCTGGTTGAGGACTTCGGTGACGAAGGGATTGTAGAGCACTTCGTGGCCGATGGTGGTTTCAGGGCCGTGTCCGGGATAGACGCGCACTTCGTCGCCCAGCGGGAGCAGGTTGTCCAGGATCGAACGCATGATCCACGAATAGTCGCCGCCCGGCAGATCCGTGCGTCCGATGCTTTCGCGGAAGAGGGTATCGCCCGTGAAGAGGCTCTTCGATTCGGGTTCGTAGAGCGATACGTGGCCCGGCGTGTGGCCCGGCGTGCGGATGACGCGCAGGACGGTGTGGCCGAATTTCACTTCTTCTACCTTGTCCAGATCGATGTCGATGGTCGGCATGGCGTTGATTTTGACCCCGTAAACGGTCGATCCCACCGCATCGGTGTCCAGCATGAAGGCGTCCTTGCCCGAGAGGGCGAAGGGAATGCCGTAGGTCTTGCGCAGATGTTCGACGCCCAGCACGTGGTCGAAATGACCGTGCGTATTGACCGCCAGCACCGGTTTGAGCCCGTGTTCGGCGAGGAAACCGTCGAGTGCGGCATCTTCTTTGGGGGTGGAATTTCCGGCGTCGATGACCGCGCACTCCTTCGTGTCGTCCCAAACGACGTAGGTGTTCTCCTGTATCGGATTGAAAGTCAGGCAGGCGATTTTCATGATATGTGAAATTTATTTAAGGTACAAATATAGCGATATTTCGCGGATAATCGCTATTTTTGGAACCGGAGCGCCGGAAAGAAACGGCGCTGCCGGAGCGGGCGCAGAGGTCCTGGAACAGTAATTTGTTGAAAGTCAAAACAGAGAGAAGAATGAAGATACGTTTACTGAAAATTTTTGCGGCGGTCGCCGTGCTGCTGTCGTTCGGAGGCTGTTCGTTGCTCAAGGTGTCGGTCGATACGGGCAACCCGCCGCTTCCGGCTTCGGAGGCCAATACCCGGATGATGACCCGGGGATTCTATTACGACCTGGCGGACGAGATCGCCCGCACGGCCGATTCGGTTGCGGCCGCATCGTCGGAGATTCCGGTGCGGATCCGGGCGATCCGGTGGAAGATGCAGGCGACGCGGGCCGCCGTTACCGCCGTCATGCAGTCCAACCCCGACGTGGCGCTCATCGACACCTGGCTGCTCTGCGTCCGCATGGACAGCGCTTTCCGCCGCCTGCCCGATTCGCTGCTTTTCGCCGGGCAGACGCCGCTCGTGCGCAAGGTCGTGGCGCGTCTGGACAGGAAAGCCGAACACCTGGCTTCGACCCTGCTCGCGCCGGAGAAGTTCGCGTTGATGCAGGAGTTCGTGGGGAATTACATGCAGGCGAATCCCGTCACGGGGTCGCAGTTCACTCCGGTCAATACGACCCTGCCTTGGATCGAATTTCTCCAGTCGAAAGGCGTGGAAACGCAGTATAACGTAGGCTCCATCTCCGATGTGATCGCCGATCTGGGCGATCGTTTCGGAGGCCAGTCCGAGCAGATGGTCAACAGCATCGGCTGGTCGAAGGACATTTTCGAGTTGCAGATGCAGCAGGACAGTGTCCGCAACCGGCTGACGCGGCAGCTCGACAGCCTGGAGCGTAATTTCGACCGCATCGTGACGGTCATGGAGCACCTGCCGCAGATCGCCGATTATATGGGCAAAAGTCTGAATACCGAAGTCGCAGCGCTCATCGAAACGTTGAACGGTGCCGTGGATAACGCATTTGCCGACCTCGACCGCCAGCGTGCGGAGTTGCAGGGTTATATTTCGGCCGAGCGCAAAGCGCTGGTCGATCAGGCGCAGCAGGCGGTCGATGCGGCGGTACAAAATGCGATGGACCGGGTACCGGCTCTGGTGGCCAAGCTCCTCGCCTGGATCGTGCTTTTCGCCGTCATCATGCTGGGCGTGCCGTTCGGCATCGGTTTCTGGCTGGGACGGGTGCGCGAACGTGCCAAAACCAGGAAAACGGGCGGCGCATAGCGGAAAATTCGTACCTTTGCGTTCTAAATCCGAATGCGATATGGCTCGAAAGAAAGCGAATTATCCCCTGATCGAGGGGCTTGAGATAACGACGCTGGCCGCCGAAGGCAAGGCGATGGGGCGTTACAACGACGTGGTGGTCTTCGTGCCGATGACCGTGCCGGGCGACGTGGTCGATGTGCAGATCCGCTCCAAGCGCCGCCGGTATATGGAAGGTTTCGTCGTCAATTATGTGAAGCGCTCGCCGCTGCGCGAAGAGCCGTTCTGCGCCCATTTCGGGGTCTGCGGCGGCTGCAAGTGGCAGAATCTGCCCTACGCCGAACAACTGCGTTTCAAGACCGATCAGGTGCGCGACCAGCTTGCCCGTATCGGTAAGGTCGAGCTGCCTGAAATCGCGCCCTGCCTGCCCTCGGCCGAAACCCGTTTTTACCGCAACAAGCTGGAGTTCACCTTCGCCGAGCGGCGCTGGCTCACCTACGAGGAGATCGCCGAAAAGGGCGAGATCGCCGATGCCCCGGCGCTGGGATTCCACATCCCCGGTATGTTCGACAAAGTGCTGGACATCGAAAAATGCTGGTTGCAGCCCGATCCGTCGAATGCGATCCGGGAAGAAACCCGGCGTTTCTGCCTCGAACACGGCTATACGTTCCACAATCCGCGCGAGCACCGGGGGCTGATGCGCAACATGGTCGTCCGCACCGCCTCGACGGGCGAGGTGATGGTGATCGTGGTTTTCCATGCCGACGAGCGGGAGAAGATCGCGGCCCTGCTGGACCATCTGGCGGCCGCTTTTCCCGAAATTACGTCACTGTTCTACGTAATCAACGAAAAGTTCAACGACTCCACCGGCGACTTGGAACCCGTCTGCTACCGGGGCAAGGATCACATCATCGAGCGGATGGAGGGGCTGCAGTTCAAGGTCGGCCCCAAGTCGTTCTATCAGACCAATTCGGCGCAGGCGTACGAACTTTACAAGGTCGCGCGCGACTTCGCCGCCCTGACGGGAAAAGAGATTTTATACGACCTTTACACCGGCACGGGTACGATCGCCAACTTTTGTGCGGCGCGGTGCGCGAAGGTCGTGGGCGTGGAGTACGTGCCCGAGGCCATCGAGGACGCCCGCATCAATTCGACGCTGAACGGCATCGGGAATACGGTGTTCTATGCCGGCGATATGAAAGCCGTGCTGAGCGACGAGTTCATACGGTGCAACGGCCGTCCCGACGTCATCATCCTCGACCCGCCGCGTGCCGGAGTCGATGAACCGGTGATCGACGTAATCCTGCGGGCGGCGCCCGAGCGGATCGTCTATGTGAGCTGCAACCCGGCTACGCAGGCCCGCGACCTGGCCCTGATGGACGGCGCGTATCGCATCGAGGCGGTGCAGCCGGTCGATATGTTCCCCCATACGCACCACGTGGAGAACGTGGTGAAGCTCGTCCGCCGGTAGGCGACTCCTGTTCCGGGGCGGTTTTTATACTATCGGCTCCTGTTCGGGCGTTATATTTGCAGTACTATTTCAAAAACGAATGAAACGTATGAAAAAATGGATGATTTTAGCGGCGGCGGTCGTATTGGCTGCGCCGGTGTTCGCTCAAACCCAGGAGGCTTTCCCGAGTTATATTCAGGTGAACGGACGTTCCCAAATGGAGGTTACGCCGGATGAATTCTATCTGTCGATTGTAATCAACGAGCGCGAGTCGAAAGGAAAAATTACGGTCGAAATTCAGCAGCGGCAGATGATCGATGCCCTGAAGAAGTTGGGCGTCGATGTCGAGAAACAGCTCAAGGTGGCCAATATGTCGAGCGATTTCTACAAGAAGGCCAGCTCGCTGACCACCGCCAAATACCAGTTGCTGCTCCATTCGGCGGCCGAAGTGGGTGACGTGACCGCCGCCCTGGGCGATCTGGGCATCTCGAACGTCGGTATCGTACGCGTGACCCGTTCGGACATCGACTCCCTGAAGGAGCAGGTGCGCCTGGATGCCATCCGCAACGCCAAGTCGTCGGCCGAAGCGCTGGCCGGGGCGATCGGGCAGAAGATCGGAAAATGTTTCTATATCTACGATTCTAATTACGACGTAGCTCCGCAGTATTACGACAATATGATGATGGTGCGTTCGAAGGCGATGATGGCCGACAGCGCCGAAGCGGGTGCGCCCGAAGAGCCTTCGCTCGATTTCAAAACGATCAAACTGGAGTATAACGTCCAGACCAAGTTCGTCCTCGAATAATCGGGGTTATCGTCGGAAATGAATTGGCAGGCCGAATTTTTGGATAACCCGGAAATTCGGCTTACCTTTGACCACTTTCCCTTTTTTCAAAAGCAAGGAATTATGGAGAACAGATTCAGTTTCGATTACCAGCACTACGACTCTTCGGAGGGGATGCCCGCCGGGGACCGGGAGTTGGTGGAGGAGGCTCGCCGGGCCGTCGCCCGGGCGTACGCTCCCTATTCCAAATTCCGGGTAGGCGCTGCGGCCCGTCTGCGCAGCGGGAAGATTCTCTGCGGCAGCAACCAGGAGAGCGAGGTGTTTCCTGCGGGCATGTGCGCCGAACGGTCGTTGCTGTTCCATGCCGGAGCGTGCCATGCCGACGATCCAATCGAGGCGCTGGCCATTGCTTCGGAGCCGTCCGAGCGGGAGTGCTATCCCTGCGGACAGTGCCGCCAGGTGCTGCTCGATGCGGAGCGTCGCCAGAGGTCGCCGATCCGTATCATCATGTCCGGTGCGGGCGGAGCCACGGTGGTGGATTCGGCCGTGCGGCTGCTTCCTTTCACGTTCCAGTTATAATCCGCTTCGCAATTACGCTCCGTTTCCGATGTTCGCTCCCGAAGATATTCTGTACGAGGACAACCACCTTTTGATCGTCAATAAACGGTGCGGCGACCTGGTGCAGCCCGATCCGTCGGGCGGCGATGCGCTCGAACGGCAGATCAAGGAGTTCATCCGGCGGCGCGATGCCAAGCCCGGCGAGGTGTTCCTCGGCGTGGTGCACCGTATCGACCGTCCCGTGAGCGGAGCCGTCATTTTCGCCAAAACGTCGAAAGCCCTCGCCCGCCTGAACGAGATGATCCGCCGGGGCGAGATCGAAAAGACCTATTGGGCGCTTACGGAGAGCCGTCCCGATCCCGAAGAGGGAGAGTTGTCCCACTATATCCTGCGTAACGAGAAAACCAACCGTTCGCGGGCGCTCGATGCGCCCCGGGGCGATGCAAAACTGGCGAAATTGCGTTACCGCACCCTGGGGGCGAGTACCCGTTATACGCTGGTGGAGGTCGATTTGCTGACGGGGCGCCACCATCAGATCCGGGCGCAGCTCTCGAAGATCGGCTGTCCGATTAAGGGCGACCTGAAATACGGGGCCCGCCGTTCGAATCCCGACGGAGGCATTTCGCTCCATTCGTACCGTGTCGATTTCATCCATCCCGTGCGGCGCGAGCGGATCGTCGTGACGGCGCCCGTGCCGAAAGAAGATAATCTCTGGGCGTTCTTCGCCCGACAATTTTCATTGTTGCCATGCGAATTTTGATTCAACGGGTGCGCCGTGCGTCGGTTTCCATCGGCGGAACCCTCAAATCGGCCATCGGACCGGGTCTGTTGGTTTTCGTCGGTATCGAAGCCGAGGACGGCGAGGAGGATATCGAGTGGCTTGCGGGTAAACTCACCCGGCTGCGGATTTTCGACGACGAAAACGGGGTGATGAATCTCGACGTGCGGCAGGTCGGCGGCGAAATATTGGTGGTGAGCCAGTTCACGCTGCATGCCTCGACCCGTAAGGGCAACCGCCCGTCCTATATCAAGGCGGCCCCCGAAGCGATTTCCCGACCTTTGTACGAGCGGTTCGCCGCCGGTGTAGGCCGTGCGCTCGGGCGCGAAGTCGCCACCGGGGAGTTCGGAGCCGATATGCAGGTCGAGCTGGTGAACGACGGGCCGGTGACGATCTGGATCGACTCCCGACAACGCGAATGACTTCAGTTATTTCAAAGATAGTGAAAGATGAGCGCAATCGTGCGGGCTTGCACGCAGAGATTGCCGAATCGGATCCTATCTGAGGCTATGTCAAAGATATAAAAAGTTTGTTATGAAGAAGTATTTTTTGTGTATGGTCGCTTTGCTGTCGCTGGCGATCGTAGCCTGCGAAAGTGACGATACGGCGCCTGCGCCGGCCGTGCGTCCGACTTTCGATCTGATCGACGCGCAGCCCGATGTGACGAGTGCGGTCGTGGCGGCCAACATCGAATCGAAGGGCGAAGCGCCCATCTCCGAAGTCGGCTTCTCCTACCAGGAAGCGGGCGGGGAGTACGTCGATGTGGTTTGTACGAATTTCAAGGACGGTCTGGCCCGGCAGACCCTGACCGGCCTGAAGCCCGACACCGAATATCGTTGGTACTGTTATGCCGTCTTGGGCGGCGAGCGGTTCAATGCGTCGCTGTCGAAAACGTTCAGGACCCTCAAAGAGGGGGAGGTGCCTCCGGCTCCGACGCCCCAGTTCGGCAAGCCTTCGGCTTCCGAGGTGCAGGCTACGAGCGCATTGCTCGCGTGCGCTTATCTATACACCGGTGATGCGGCCGATATTGCCGAAGCCGGTTTCGGATACAAGCCTGCGGCATCGGCCCAAACGGGATATACTATGGTAGAGATTACGCCGGACGACTCTTCGTTGTCGGCCCGTCTGGAGGAGCTGACGCCTGAAACGGCTTACGAGTTCTATGCCTATCTGGTAATCGACGGAAAGAATTACACCAGCGAACGGGTTGTTTTCACCACGTTGAAGGAGGGCGAGCAACCGGGAGCTCCGCAGTTCGAAACGCCTTCGTCGTCCGGGGTTTCTCCGACCGGAGCGACGCTTGCCTGCGTTTATGAGTACGAAGGCGACGGCGATGTTGCGGAAGCCGGCTTCGGGTATAAGGCCGGTGCGCAGGAGGAATATACCGAGGTGAAGGCTGCTTCGACGGCTTCGCCCCTGACTTATGAGCTGAACGGACTCGAACCCGAAACGAAATACGATTTTTATGCGTATGTCGTTATCGGCGACGAGCGTTATACGAGCGCCGTCGCACAGTTCACGACCCTGAAAGCGGGTGAAAATCCCGAGCCGGAGTTCGGTCCCGTCGCTGCGACGGATGTGACCGCTTCGTCGGCCACCCTGACGGGCAGCTTCACCTATGAAGGCGAAGAAACGGTCGGCATCGAAGTAGGATTTGCTTACAAAGCCTCCGGTGAAACGGATTACGCCACGAAAACGGTGACGGCTTCGTCGGGAGATAAGAGTGCGGCCATCACCGGATTGAGCGCCGCGACCACCTATACGTTCCACCTGTACGCCTCGATCGGCGGCAAGCAGTATCGGAGCCAGGAGGGTACTTTCACCACCGAGAGCGGAACAGTCCCCCCCCCGGAAAACGTTTATCGTACCGGCTGGGCCGAGTTGCCGGTGGAGGTGCAGAACAGCGACTACTACTATGCATACCATATTTGTCCCGATTTTTCGGTAAACGGACATCGGGCACGTAATATCTCGATTTGTTACAGTGCAGAGCACCATTGCCCTGTTTGGGTTTCGGGGCCGGTGCACAGTTGTTACAAGGGATCCAACGGAAATAGGAATTACGGTCCGGATCCGGTCATCCCTTCGAGTATTCAGCCTAAAAATAAAACGGTTGAAGGTTCCTACAACAAAGGGCATATGATCGGTAACAATGAACGTTCCAGAACAAGCGGTATGAACAAGCAGGTTTCCTACTATACGAATATGGCTCCGCAGCACAGCAGTACGTTCAACACGGGTGGTGGTGCGTGGAACAATTTGGAGGATAAGATCGACAGTTATTGGTGCGCGGATACGCTCTATACGGTTGTGGGGTGTTATTTCGAAACATGGACCGATTCTTACGGCAACACAGCTCAGCCCAAGCGCACTGGTTTCGGCGGTGTTCAGGCCAGTGTTCCGACCATGTTCTATACTTTGTTGTTGCGTACGAAAAAAGGAAATACGGAAAAGTCGGTGATGGAGTGTTCGCGCGAGGAGTTGCAGTGTGTCGCTTTCGTAATGAGTCATGCGATGCAAAAAGAACACGAACCTGAACGACGCGACATGCGGAGTGTGGCGGAAATCGAGCGATTGACGGGCTTTACCTTCTTCGCCAACGTGCCGAATGCGCCGAAGGATACCTACAATCCGTCGGACTGGGGCTTGTAGCGTTCCGAATGGAAACCCGGGTCTATTCTTGGGGCGACGGCCGACCCTGGCACAGCTACGCGGCGTATTGCCGGCGACATTTCGGCGGCCGGGTGCGTAAGATCGCGGTGGATGCCGGCTTGAGCTGTCCCAACCGGGACGGAACGATCGGATCGGAGGGGTGTACGTTCTGTGACAACAGGGCGTTCACCCCTTCCTACTGTTCGCCCCGGAAGAGCCTGGCGCGGCAGATCGACGAGGGAATCGCTTTCCATGCGGCCCGAGGGCGGGACGAAGGGCTTTGTCTGGCCTATTTCCAACCTTTTTCCAATACGCACGCTCCTGTCACGCGACTTCGGGAGCTTTATGCCGAAGCATTGGATCATCCCCGGATTTCGGGACTGGTGATCGGCACGCGGCCCGATTGCGTGGACGACGAGAAGCTGGATTTGCTGGCGGAGCTGGCACGGAAACACTATGTGGCGGTCGAATACGGCGTCGAATCCACCTGCGACGAAACATTGCGGGCCGTCCGTCGCGGCCATGACTTCGCGGCGGCCCGGCAGGCTATTGCGGCGAGCGCCGCACGGGGGTTGCACGTCGGGGCCCATTTCATTCTGGGGCTGCCCGGCGAAGACGACGAAATGCTTCTTCGGCAGGTGGAGCGGATCAATGCCCTGCCGCTCGAAACGGTCAAGTTCCACCAGTTGCAGCTCGTTCGGGGAACGGCCCTTGCCGCCCAATACGACGCCGAGCCCGGCCGCTTCCGCCTGCGTACCTCCGAGGAGTATCTCTCGCTGGTGGTCGAGGTGTTGCGGCGGCTGCGTCCCGATATGGCTGTGGAGCGTATCGCCAGCGAAGTGCCGATGGGGTTTCACCACTTGACACAGTGGCATTTAACGCGGGTTTCCACCCTCTGGTCCCTGCTCTAAAAAAGATTAACGGCACGGAACGCGTATCAAGGCGAAATTTTTATACCTTTGCGCCGTTAAACCTTAATTGTTCAAGGAAAAATGACTCTGTTGAAGGAAAAAATAACTTTCGGGACGATTATGGGCGTAGTACGGGAATATTTCGTGATGACGATCGGTATTCTCCTCTACACGTTCGCGTGGATCGCCTGTATTCTGCCCGCACACGGTACCGGCGGCGGTGCCACGGGTGCGGCGCTGGTGTTGTGCGGGGCGATCGAAAACCTGTTCAACTTCCAGATCAACATCGGTACGATGGCGTTCATCGTCAATGGTATTCTGCTGCTGTTCGCGGGTTTCATCATCGGTTGGAATTTCGGTATCAAGACGATTTTCTGTATCATCGTGCTTCCTGCGTCGCTGAACTTTTTCCAGGAAACGCTGCCCGGCGTGCAGGCGTGGCTGGCGGAACTGGGCGTTATCCCACCCGATGCGATCAGCCTGTTCGGTAATCTGGAACCGCTGCTGCTGGTCATCATGGGCGGTATGCTGTCCGGTGTGGGTATCTATATGTGTTTTCGTCAGGGCGGTTCGACCGGCGGTACGGATATCGTGGCGCTGCTGATCAACAAGTATCATCCGATCAACTACGGCCGTGTCGTGCTGGTGACCGATTCGCTTATCATCTGTGCATCGCTGCTGGTGGGCAACGGCATCGAGACGGTGATCTACGGCTTCCTGCTGACGGCGGTATTCGGTCTGAGCACCGATGCGTTGCTGGCGGGCAACCAGCAGTCGAATCAGATTCTGGTCATCAGCCATGAGCACGACCGTATCGCCGCAGAGATCGTCGAGAAGGCGCATCGCGGGGTGACGATGCTCAACGGCATGGGATGGTACACGAAAGAGTCGTCGCAGGTAGTGATGGTTATTTGCCGCAAACGCGAAACGGCCGACATCCTCAAGATCGTCCGCAACCTCGACCCCAAGGCGTTCGTTTCGGTGGCTTCGGTAACGGGTGTTTACGGACAGGGCTTCGGTATCATCGACGGCGGTATGCTCAACGGTATGAAGAAGAATTAGGGAATCTTCTTCGATTTGAAATAATACTCCTCGTCGATCCGGCGGGGAGTATTTGTTTTCCGGGAATAATGCGTAACTTTACCCGAAGAAAAACCGAATTGATTCCGTCGTTTTGCGGTTGCGGCTCGGCTCCGGACGGGCCGGTCGGTTCCGCAGCCTGAAAGCACTCCTTTTCGATCCTGCTACGACCATGCGCTATGCCGACATCGTACTTCCTCTGGCCCAGCCTCTCTACACCTTTGCGGTGGCGGAAGGCGTGACGCTTTGCGAGGGGATGGCCGTAGTCGTGCCTTTCGGCCGATCGAAGATCTACACGGGCATCGTCTGGCGGCTGCACGACCGGCGCCCCGATTTCAAGACCGTCAAGACCGTCTCCCGCGTGCTCTACGGTACGCCTCTGCTCGACGAGCGGCAGCGCCGTTTCTGGGAGTGGGTCGCCGATTATTACATGTGCACGCTGGGCGAGGTGATGCGCGTGGCGCTGCCGTCGCTGATGAAGCCGAGCGGACACGGCGAGGAGGAGTTTGCTGCCGACGAGTTCCGGCCCCGCCGGGAGTGGTTCGTGGCCCTGGCCGGCGAAGCGCTCACCGCCGACGGGCTGGCCGCCGCGCTGGAACGTATGGGGCGTCGTGCCCCCCGGCAGCGGGAGGCGCTGGAGGAGTTGGCTGCCCTTGCGCCCGACGGGGCGGAAGTCGCCCGGAGCCGACTCGCCGCCGATCGGACGGCTCTCGCTCTCCTGGTGAAAAAGGGGTTATTGACCTGTATCGAACGGGAGGTCGCACCCGGTCCGGTGACTGGCGGTGCGCAGTTTCGTCTGCCGACGCTTTCCGCTGCGCAGCGGAAGGCTGCCGAGGAGATCCGTGCCGTGTTTGCCGATCGCGCGACCGTGCTGCTGCGGGGTGTCACCGGTTCGGGCAAAACGGAAATTTATATGCACTTCGCTGCCGAGGTGCTGGCCCGGGGCGGACAAGTGCTGCTGCTCGTGCCGGAGATCGCTCTCACGGCCCAGTTGGTCGATCGGCTCCGGCAGGTTTTCGGCGAGCGGGTGATCGCCTATCATTCGAAACTCACCGACCGCAAGCGTACGGAGCTTTACCTCCGCCTGCGGGATTCTGCGGGCGGCGAGCTGGTGATCGGGGCCCGTTCGGCGATCTTCCTGCCGCTGCGCCGCCTGGAGCTGGTCGTGGTGGACGAGGAACACGATCCCAGTTACAAACAGACCGACCCGGCGCCCCGCTATCAGGCACGCGACTGCGCCGTGCTGATGACCCGACTGCTGGGGTGCCGTACGCTGCTGGGCAGCGCTACTCCGTCGCTGGAGAGTTATCTAAACGCTGCGACCGGAAAATACGGCAGCGTGGTACTGGCCGAGCGTTACGGACCGTCGCGGATGCCGCAGATCCTCGTGTCCGATACGATCCGTGCCGTGAAACGCGGCGAGCGGCATGCCCATTTCAACAAATTGCTGCTCGACCGTATGGAGGAGACCCTCGGCGGAGGCGGTCAGGCGATGCTTTTCCAGAACCGGCGGGGTTTCGCACCCTATGTCGAGTGCCGGGAGTGCGGCTGGACGGCCCGCTGTCCGGATTGTAATGTGACTCTCACGCTCCACAAGGGAAGCGGTCGTATGGTCTGTCACTATTGCGGTCATACGGAGCCTGTTCCGGCCAAGTGCCCCCATTGCCGGGTGACCGAACCCGTGCCGATGGGCTTCGGGACGGAAAAGGTCGAGGAGGAGATCGCCCGCGTTTTCCCCGAGGCGCGGGTCGCCCGGCTCGACCGCGACAGCGTTACCTCCGAGCGTGCTTTCCGGCAGATCGTCGAGGCCTTCGCCCGGGGCGACGACGATATTCTGGTGGGGACGCAGATGATTACCAAAGGATTCGATTTCGGCGGCGTGGAGCTGGTCGGTGTGCTCAACGCCGACAATCTGCTCAACAATCCCGATTTCCGCTCGGCGGAGCGTGCGTTCCAACTGCTGATGCAGGTGGCGGGCCGCGCCGGTCGGCGCGAAAATCCCGGAACGGTCGTGATCCAGACCGCCGAGCCGGGACATCCCGTCTTGCAACAGGTGATTGCGGGCGATTACGAGGCGATGGCTCGTCAGCAGCTCGCCGAGCGGAAGGCGTTCTTCTATCCGCCCTATGCACGGCTCCTGAACCTGCTGTTGCGCCACCGCGATCCCGTGACGCTGCGCCGTGCGGCCAACGCCCTGGCCGCCGCCCTGCGCGAACGGTTCGGGCGACGCGTGCTGGGACCCACGGCCCCGCCCGTCGATCGGGTGCGGGGCGAGTATCTGGCGACCCTGCTGCTGAAGATCGAGGCGGGGGCTTCGCTGGCCCGGGCTCGCGAGGCGGTGCGCGGGATTCTCGATCGGGTGGTCGAAAGTCCCGAATTCAAAGGCGTTACGATTCTCTGCGATGTCGATCCTCAATGATATAAAGGGGCTTTTTCTGCCGCCTGTATGTCCCGTATGCGGCGGCGAGTTGCACGAGGGCGAGGGTGCTTTCTGTATGATGTGCCGTACGTTGGCACCCCAGACCGGATTCTGGCGCCGTGCGGACAATCCGCTGGCCGAGCGGCTGCGCAACGAGTTTCCCATCGTGCAGGCCTCGGCTTTTCTCTGGTTCGTTGCGGGCAGTTCCTGGCAGCGGGCCATTCATGGTTTCAAGTATTACAACCGCTGGCGCACGGCCCGCGACCTGGGTGCCTGGTACGGCGGTAACCTTGCCGACAGCGGACTGTACGGAAGCGTGGACTGTATCGTTCCCGTGCCGCTTCATACCCGGCGGTTGCTGGCCCGGGGGTACAATCAGGCTGCCTATATCGCCGAGGGGATCGCTTCCCGGATGGGAGTGCCGGTGGAGGATCGGGTGGTCAGGCGCCTGCGCAACAACCCGAGCCAGACGACCCGTTCTTCGGCCGGGCGCTGGGAGAACGTACGCGATTTGTTTGCGGTCGCGCGGCCCGGAGCGTTGGCCGGACGGCACGTGCTGCTGGTCGATGACGTAGTGACTACCGGTTCGACGCTGCTTTCCTGCACCGAAGCTCTCCTGCGTGCGGTGCCCGATTGTCGGGTCAGCATTGCCGCGCTGGCTGTTTCGCGCCGCCATTTCGGACTGGACCGGTAATTTCGATCGCGTAGTCTTTGCATTGACAATGAGTCTTTTCGGTCGGATTTTGCTTCGGCCGGGTCCGAACGGGTTTGGCTTGTCACTTACCTTTCGCTATCTTTGTAGAAGATAGGATGCGCCTCGGAAAACTGGGAACAAGTTCCTGTTTTCTCTCGGCTTTCGCTATCTTTGCAGCGCGAAATTTGTGTTTTATAATATTTTTCCGGCGGGGTGCAATGTATCTCGTCGGGCTTTTTTAACTGTCGATTGAGCTATGTTTCGTATCGTTTTGCTGTTGTTTGCCGGAATCGGAGCGGGCTATCTGCTGCGCAACTGGTCGTTTGTGGCCAGGCTGGAGCGGGGAGTATCGCTTGCCGTGTGGGCCCTGCTCTTCGTTTTCGGTGTTACGATCGGTTCCAACCGCGAACTGATCGCCAATTTCGGACGTTTCGGCTGGCAGGCCGCCGTGATCGCCTGCCTTGGCGTCGCCGGGAGTTTCGCGGTGGTATTCGTCGTCCGGCGTTACTTTTTCCGGAAAGGAGGGTGCGATGAGAGATAGTCTGATCGTTTTCGTCTTTTTCGCGGTCGGCGTGGCGCTCGGCTATGCCGATGCCGTCCCGACATGGCTGTTGGATCCCGATCTGCCGATGATTATTCTTTCGGTGATGGTGGTGCTGGTCAGCTTGGGACTCGGGGCCGGCGACAACCTGCACTATATGCTGCGCACGTTCAACTGGCGGATGTTCCTGTTGCCGCTTTGTACGATCGTCGGCACCCTGCTCTTTTCGGCGCTTGGCGTGCTGGTGCTCCGGGGATTCAGCCTGACGGACTGTCTGGCCGTAGGCAGCGGTTTCGGCTACTATTCGCTTTCGTCGGTGCTGATAGCCGACTTGAAGAGCGCGACGCTCGGCGTGCAGGGCGCCGCAGAGCTGGCGACGGTCGCTTTGTTGGCCAACGTCGTGCGCGAGATGATCGCCCTGTTCGGAATGCCGCTGTTCGCCCGCTGGGGTGGTCCGCTGGCCCCGATCTCGGTGTCGGGCGTGACTTCGATGGACGTTTGTCTGCCTTCGATCGCCCGTTATTCGGGCAGCGACCTGGTGCCGCTGGCCATCCTGCACGGCATCGTACTGGAGGTGTGTGTGCCGATTCTGGTCGGTGCCTTTTGCTGACCGAAGGAACCGTAAAAAAGAATCGACAGAAAGCTCCTTTTTATCGACATCTTTCCGGCCCGGGAGAATCCCCTGCCGGGGATCGTTCGGTTGTAAACAGATTTTTCGACAAAACGGGGTCCGGGGCGTTTTGATATGTCGCCCCGTTTGTCTATTTTTGAAAGTTGAAATCCACGTAACGAATGGCTAAAGAATATACCCCCGCTTCGCGCAACCGCGAAGCGTTTGCTGCAATGACCGATACCCCCGGCAACGTGCCTCCGCAGGCCGTCGAACTGGAGGAGGCGGTGCTCGGCGCTCT
>OGXR01001465.1_pt1 | contig 17283 bp, 29 predicted proteins | sample 1576331 | NCBI WGS metagenome assembly OGXR01 (sample SAMEA3541473, study PRJEB24748) | human gut metagenome | biome: human gut; feature: human-associated habitat; material: faeces | place: China | collected 2012 | reverse complement strand
GCTCAGAAACGCATACAAAGAAGCTGGGCTTTCCGAGGACGCGACCGCAGCGGACATAAAGCTTCGGCGGCTGAACGCAGAATATAGCAGGTTCAGCAAGGCGGCGGGGCTGCCGGAACAGCCGGAGAGAATGAAGGTGTTATATGATTGACGAAAAACTGAAAGCCGCCATTGAGCGGGCGCTTGCCGCCGGGTTCCGCGTTCAGCTGAAGCGCATGAAGGACGGAACAGTCAAGGCGCAGATCATCAAGGCGGAAGAGCTGAAAAAGTAATACAGATACCGCAGCACAATCGAGTGCGCGGAATGGCACGATGAGCCAACTACTGAGATTTTCTTAGTGGTTGGCTCTTTTTGTTTCGGTAAAAACCGCATGAGCGGGGTTTATACAAAAAATTGGCTATCTGCAAGCCTAAAAGTGCAGGCGGGAGGTCATGGCGACGACCTAAAAAGCCTATCCCGTAAGGAGAAACCATGAAAAAAGAAGAATTGCTGAGCATTGGCCTGACAGAGGAGCAGGCAGACAAAGTTTTTGCCATGAACGGCAAGGACATTGAGAAGCACAAAAAGGCCGCAGAGGACGCAAAGGCGGACAAAGCGGCCGTGGAAAAGCAGCTGGCCGACCGCAACAAGGACATAGAAGACCTGCGGAAGTCCAGCGGGGACACTGAGAGCGTCCGCAAGCAGCTCGAAGACCTTCAGGGCCGGTACACCAAGGAAACCGAAGAGTACAAAGCGCAACTGGCAAGCCGGGACTACGCCGACGCCATGAACCGCGCGATTACGGCCAAGGGCGTCAAGTTCTCTTCCAAAGCCGCCGAGAAAGCTTACCTTGCAGACCTCAAGGGGAAACACCTTGAACTGAAAGACGGCGAGCTGACCGGCTTCGACGAGTGGCACAAGGCTCAGCTCGAAGCAGATCCGACTGCGTTTCAGGCAGATAAACCCACGCCCACATTCGTCAAGCCCGTCGGCCAGGGCGGCGCACCGGCGGCAAAGAGCAAGGGCGCAATGTACGCGCAGCAGTTCAACGCGCAGTTTGCGCAGACACCAAACAAGGAGTGATTTGAAAAATGTCTATCGTTGTAAACACAAAAGCAGAAGTCAGACCGAACTTCCTAGAAAGCGAAGTCGGCCTCGTCCTGAAAACCCGTGAAATCCCTGCGTCGATGGGCGTGCAGGACGGCAAGTACAAGATCGTAAAGGCCGGTACGCCGTTCCCGTCCGACAATTCGAACGCCGTCGGCCTCGTATTTGAGGACATCGACGTGACGGACGGCAATATGCCCGGCTCCGTGATGGTCGCGGGCCGTGTGCTGGCAGACCGCCTGTCGCTGGCCTCCGCAGCAAAGACCGCGCTTTCCGGCAAGGGCTTCACGTTCGTTGACGCGCCGGAGATCACGCGCGGCTACACCGTGACCTACGACAAAAACGACGGCACCGGCACGCCGCCCGTCGACGAGAACGTCTATACGGAGGGTTCCTATGCCGACGTATCGACCGAATACCCGCTGACCAAGAGCGGCAACACCCAGACCGGCTGGAGCACGTCTAAGGGCGGCGAAGCTGTTTCCAAGGTCGAAATGACCGGCAATGTGACCCTGTACCCAGTTTGGACTACGGCCTAAAGAAGGAGGAAAAACACCATGCCTGACATTCTTGAACTGATTTCCGACGCTGACCGTCTGGATTTCTCGCAGAACATTTCCGTCGCGCGCCCGGCCTACCTCGGAGACCGGCTGTTCCCGGATCAGAAAACCGAAAGCCTCAAGGCCGAGTACCTGCGCCTCGCAAACGGCGCACAGATCCCCACGATGGCGACCGTCCACGCCTTTGACACCGAGGCCGAGATCGCCACGCGCCCCGCGCTCGAAAAGACAGAGGTTGAGAAGCTGTTTATCAAGCGCAAGATCAACCAGTCCGAGCGGGTGCAGCTGCTCAACGAAAACGGCGTATATGCCGACAACGCAATCGTGAGCTATGTCTTCGACGATATGCGCCTGATGGCCGATGCGGTCAAGGTCAGAACCGAAGTTGCAAAGATGGAAGTCATCGCGACCGGCAAGATGACCATCAAGGAAAACAATCTCAACATGACCGTCGATTACGGCGTTCCGTCCGCAAACACCGGCTTCAAGATCGACTTCGGCGCAGATGCTGATATCGTCGGCCAGCTTCAGGCCATCGCGGATCAGGCGGCGGCCTCCGGCCACGCCCTGAGCGAAATGGTCGTCGGTACGAAGATCCTGCGCAAACTCGCGTCCAACAAGGGCATTCAGACCCTCGTATACGGTACGGTCGGCGCTGGTACATACGTCACCACCGAGAAGCTGCGCAGCCTCTTTACCGAGCTGTTCGGATTCGGCCAGATCACGACCAACGACCAACGCTATAAGGCGCAGGCTGCAAATGGCGCGGAAAAGACGTACCGCTTCTTCCCGGAGGACAAGGTTGCATTCCTGTCCAATGGTACGGCCAATTCCTTCGGCGTTGGCCTGTGGGGCGTGACGCCGGAAGAAAAGGGCTATGGCCCGTACACCGACAAGAGTGCACAGCAGTATATCACCATTACCCAGTGGGAAACGCCAGACCCGAAGACCACCTGGACGAAGGCAAGCGGCTTGTTTATCCCGGTCGTGCCCGATCCTTACGGCCTGTTCATCGGCGCGGACGTAAGCAAGTAAATTCAAGCCTCCGCGCCTGCATGACGGGTGCGGAGGCTGACCGGAAGGAGGGCGCAGCATGGTCTACGCCGATTACGAGTTTTATGCGACCGTGTACCGCGGGACAGCGCTGGATGAGGAGCAGTTCTGCGGCCTCGCCCGCAAAGCGTCGGCTTATGTCGATTACATCACCATGAGCCGCGCGCGCTCCGCTGCCGGGGATAAACTCGAAGCCGTCCAGAACTGCGTCTGTGCGCTGGCCGAGCTGGAGCGGGACGCTGGGAAGCTGGACAGCCTCATCTACACGGCCGACCGGCCCGTATCAAGCGAGACGGTAGGCGGCTGGTCGCGAAGCTTTGGTTCACGAAATCTGTCCCAGGCAGATATGCAGCGGACAGAGACGCGCCGCCGTGAGATCGTGCTGGCGTACCTCGGGCCGACCGGATTACTCAAAGCGAGGGGGTATGGGCCGTGTCCATGTTCCCCCACACCGTAACCATCTACAACGTCTCGCAGGAGACAGACCCGGCGACATTCAAGGACGTGGAGAAAACCTACATCACCGTCCTGTGCGGCGTTCTACTGGAAGCCTCCAAGGCGGCCAACGTCCGCCAGAGCGGGCTTGAGGGCGCGGATGCGGTGAATCTTTACATACCGTTCTCTACGCCCGCCGTAGACGGCGTGACAGGCACAGAGAAGCGCTACGTCGGCCCGCAGGAATTCTGGCGGGCAGCCGATAAAAGCGGAATCTGGACGCTCTCCACGGACGGCAACGGCGGAACGACATTTTTTATCAAGGGTGAAGTCGTGGAGCCGGACAAAACCGAGCAGATGCTTGAAATGCTCTATGACGACGTTTACAAGGTCACAAAGGTCGATATGAAGGACTTCGGAAGCCAGGACATGAGACACTTCGAAGTCGGAGGGGCCTAATATGCTGAAATTCAGCGTAAAGGCAGACGGCTTTGATGAATTGCATGAGGCAATCGCACAGGCGTGTACCAAAGCGGAGCATATTGTCGCACTTCAGGCAAGAAAGGACACAGCCCCGTATGTGCCATTCTTGACCGGTTCCCTCGACCGCAGAACACAGGTGGAAGGGAATGCGATTATCTATCCCGGCCCATACGCAAGGTTCCTGTACTACGGGAAAGTCATGGTAGACCCGGAGACCGGAAGCACCTACGCGCCGAAAGGCGGGACAAAGGTACTGACCGACAAAAATCTTGTGTTCAACACGTCAGGACACAATCAGGCGCAATCGCATTGGTTCGAGGCGTCAAAGGCTGAAAATCTTGATAAATGGCTTCGTGTAGCGGACAAGGCGGTGAAGAATGGACTCTGAAAAGCAAAAAAGGCTGGTATCTGCGGAGGAAGAACAGGATATCTCCCGAAAGATGATGATCTGGGCAAATTCCTTCTCGGACGACGATATGCCAGCCGCGACGATCAACTATGAATTTCTTGCTGCGGATTCTGCAAGTATGGCGCTGTCCACCATTCAGGGCGCGTACATCACACGAAAATTCATCCTCGGAGGGCACGAGGCGGAATATCAATTCAAGATCATCGCCCGCATCAAGCCCGGAAACAGCAACGACAAGCGCCTGAAATGCGATGCCATGCTGAACCGCTTCGGGGATTGGGCCATGCAGAACCCGCCGGATTTGGGCGACGGGATGCGCGTCCGGCGCATGGAAGCCGTCAGCCGCTCGGCCCTGTTCGCCCGGTATGAGGACGGCACAGAGGATCATCAAATTCTAATGAAACTGACATATGAGGTGATTTAACTATGGCAAATAAATACACAATCGCGGCAAAAAACGGCGAGAGCGCAGTCCGCGAAATGCTGATTACCGCTCTGGACACCAGCGACAGCACCACATCGAAGTGGTCGGCGATGGGCGTCAAGGTGACGGAGAGCTCCATCAACTACGATTGGGGGCAGGAAACGAAGAAGGACATTCTGGGGCACGTGTACACGAACGCACAGACACCAGAAATGACACAGAGCTTTTCCGGCAGTGAGATTGTAGGCGGTGACGACGTGATGAACCATCTGCTCAATCTTGCAGTCGTGGAGAAGGACCATGCCGCTCTGGTAAATCAGAAATGCCTGATCATCCACACATACCTGCAGGACTCCGCAGGGAAGTCGTTTGCAGAGCAGTATGACGCCTGCGCGGTGCTCGTCACGACAGACGGAGGCGAGGGCGGCGGCGTTCTTGCTTCGGACATTGAAGTGACATACGGCGGAAACAGGACAACAGGAACCGCAGCGCGCGGTTCGGATGGAACCATCACGTTCACGCCGGATTCGGATTAAGGAGGCTGCATAAATGCCTGAAATCAAATTTGAAACCGGTATCGTATCGTTCAAGCTGAACGACGCGGCGGAAGTCTCCTTCAACCCGACCGACAGCGCATTTGTCGAACAGATCTTCAACACCTTTGACGAGCTGGACAGGAAGCAGGAGGCGTATAAGGCCGAAGTCGACCACTGCGCGGACAAGAAGGAGATTTTCGCCATTGCCCGCCGCCGCGACGCGGAAATGCGGGACATGATCGACGGTCTGTTTGCCAAGCCTGTCTGCGCAGACCTGTTCGGCACTATGAACGTCTACGCGCTGGCCGACGGCCTGCCAGTATGGTGCAACCTCATGCTGGCCGTGATCGATCAGATCGACACGAGCTTCGCGGCAGAGCAGAAGAAGACCAACCCGAGGATTGCAAAATACACAGCAAAATGGAAAAAGTGATCTGGGCGCTGCCGACCACGGTCGACGTGAACGGCACAACGTATCCGATCCAATCTGATTACCGCGCAATCCTCGATATCCTCGTAGCCCTGACAGACAGGGAACTGGACGAGCAGGATAAGGCGGAAGCGGCGCTGACCATCTTCTATCCAGGATTCGACGAAATGCCCGTCAGCGACTATCAGGAAGCCCTGAACCAGTGCTTCCGCTTCATCGACCACGGGCAGGAGAATCGAGAGAAGAGAAAGCAGCCAGAGATCATGTCATGGGCGCAGGACTTTGATCTCTATATTGCGCCTATCAACCGAATCGCGGGCTGCGAGGTCAGGGCGCTGGAATACCTGCATTGGTATTCGTTTCTATCGTACTATCAAGAAATCGGAGATTGCCTGTATGCACAGGTGGTTTCTATCCGCGATAAAAAGGTCAGAGGGAAGAGCCTCGACAAACAGGAGAGGGATTTCTACCGGTGCAACCGGGATATCGTCGATCTGAAGACAACATACTCGGAGGCCGAAGCCGACCTGCTTGCCGTATGGGGAGTCGGGACAAAAAACAGCCGCCCCGGTTAAGGGGCGGCAGCAGGAAAAACTTATCTTTTATACTCGAAAACGATTTCGCTACCCCAGAAGCTTGGAGAGAATCGAATCTCGATCTCACTCCAATCCTGCGGCGCTTCATATCCGACGACACCTTTCATTTTCTTCCCGGCGGCAATCGTGCCGTCAAGCTGCGGCTCGTCGGAACTCATCATGGCGGTGAGGCTGAGGCTGGTTGTATAGCCATCAATGTAGCTTTCGAATGAAAGCATGGTGCTGGACGCAATATCGCGGGATGAATTGTTTTCGATCTCGAATTCGCACAGGACAAAGACCTTTCCATCATCCGGCGAGACGTAATTTTGGCCGGAATTCTCGGTAACACTGAGCAACGTGACCGCCACGCCGTCTAGAACGACCTGGTCCCCAACGCCAAATGTTTCAGGCCCGGAATCGGATTGCTGCGGCGGCTGCTGCGAAGAAGAAACTGAGGTTCCGACCTTTTCCGGCTTGGAGGACGATCCGCAGGAAGCAAAGGCCGCGCCAATAAAGACGAAAAGACAGAGGAATACGATTAAAGCCGTCAGGCAACCGCTGGGACGTTTCGCCTGCTTCTTGGTTTTTAGCCCGCCAACAACGTCAACGCGGTTCGAGGCGTTGATTTTGATGGTAAAAAAAAGCATTATGCTGCCCTTCGGCAATGGTAAAGGATATGGTTTTATCCAGACGGCGATACCGGTAAAAAGAAAGTTCGTGCTGGCCCGGAGCGGCCACAGCTCGAAGTTCTTCACCGTTTTTCAGCGTGCCGACATCACAGCCATCCAATGCAACGCCGACAGTCAGGCCAGAACCGTAAAAAGAATTGTCCCGGCTGATTTGGATAATGCAATCACTCATATATCGTCCCTCCTTACTTGGAAGATAACACAAATAATGACAAAAATCAACCGAAAAGGTGGTGAAAATATGGCGGATGGAAAAATTGTGATCGCCGTCGACGCGGACGCGAAAAAGGCGCAGAAGGAGCTTGATACGCTGTCCGCGAAAATCGACAAGATGGAAGCCAAGCTAAACGAGGATACCAGAACGCAGAGCGGGCTTAAAAAGGAGCTGGACGCTGCGCTTCAGTCCGCAAAGCAGACGGAAGACGCGCTGAAATCGCTCCGCTCGGAGGCTGACCGCCTAAAGGGCATCACGTCCGGAAACGCTTCGGCTAATCCAGCGGAGTACATAGACGCTTATTCTCGACAGGCGGAGGTTGCTGCGCAAATCAAAGAGCAGGAACAGCTGCTGGTGCAGCAAAACAAAACGGCGGAAAAGCTCGGGAGTCAATATGCAAAGATCACCGACAAGGTGATAAACCAGACCGCTGCGCTTGACGCTGCAAAGACTAAAGCCGGAGAGCTGGTGCAGCAGATCACGAACGCCAGCGGAGCCTCGGCTAAAATGGCGGAGGTATCGGCGAGCGTCGAAAAGAGCATGAACAAATTCGGAAGAAGATTAAGCGGGGTACTAAGGAGCGCGCTGATCTTTACCGTCCTGTCCCGCGGCCTTTCGCAGCTGCGTAGCTGGCTCGGCGAGACAATCATGCAGAACGAAGCCGCCCGCGCATCTATTGCGCGACTGAAAGCCGCCCTTTTGACACTTGCGCAGCCGATCCTAGAAGTTGTGATCCCCGTTTTTGTGAAGCTTGTGGACATTCTGGCGCAGGTTGTTACAGCTATCGCAAAGTTCTTCGGCATGCTGTCCGGCAAGAGCTGGGGCGCGCAGGTCGCAGCGGCAAAAGGGCTGAATGCGGAAAAAGAAGCCCTTGAAGGGGTGGGCGCTGCCGCAGAAGACGCAAGCAAAAGCATGGCGGGCTTTGATGAAATCAACCAGATCACCAGTAATCAGGCGTCCGGCGGCGGCGGGACGAGCGGAGCAGGCGCTTCGAGCGGGATCACGCCGGATTTCTCCAATCTGGATCTTGCCGAAGACAAACTGAACGACATTCTTGGCATTGTCGGGGCAATCGCCGCAGGGCTCCTTGCGTGGAAGATCGCCAGTATGTTTACCGACGACCTCAGCAAGATCGGCGGCATCGCGCTCGCTGCGGCTGGCGCGTTCGCGCTCGTCTATTTCTGGCTGGACGCATGGAACAACGGAATCGACATGACAAACTTCCTCGGTATGCTCGGCGGTCTTGCGGCGCTTGCGGGTGGACTCGCCCTTGCGTTTGGGCCGACCGCTGCGGCAATCGCCCTAGTGGTAGGTGGCCTTGCGATGTTAGTCGTCGGGATCAAAGATGTGATCGAAAACGGCTTTACGCTGGAAAACACACTGACCATCATCGCCGGACTGCTTGCCGCCGGTATCGGGATCAGCATCCTGACGGGCAGCTGGATTCCGCTGCTGATCGCCGCAATTGCATCGATCCTTGTTGCACTTGTCTCTTTTACAGGGCACGGCGAGGAGCTGATCAACGGACTGAAAGATGTTGTGTCCGGATTCGGAAAGTTTTTCAAGGGCATCTTTACCGGCGACATGAATCTTGCGTTAGAGGGTGCAAAGCAGATATGGAGCGGGCTGAAGCAGACGTGGAACGCCGTCGTAAATTCCATCAGGGACGCATGGAGCGCGTTTGTCGATTGGTTAAAGCAAAAAAATCCGGCACTCGCCGCAATATTTGAGACAATTGGGAAAAAGTTTTCCGATCAGTACGAGGCGTGGAAAAAAATCCTGAAAGGCCTGATCACCTTCCTGACCGGCGTGTTCACCGGAGATTGGAAGAAAGCGTGGAACGGCGTCCTTGATATCCTGAAGGGTATCTGGAATCTTGTTATTGGAACAATTGAGGGCGGAATCAATTTTATCATCGACGGCATCAACTTACTGCTTTCGGCGCTGAATAAAATTCATTTCGAGATTCCGGATGGTGTACCGCTGGTTGGCGGGAAAACCATTGGAATCAACATTCCGCCAGTGTCGCGCGTCCAGCTCCCTCGTCTCGCCTCCGGCGCGGTCATCCCGCCGAACCGGGAATTCATGGCCGTCCTCGGCGACCAGAAGAGCGGGACGAACATCGAGACGCCGCTTTCCACAATGGTGCAGGCATTCAAGCAGGCCATGAACGAGACCGGCGTAGCGGGAAGCAGACAAATGACGGTTATCTTCCAGCTTGACCGGCGTGAGCTTGGCCGCACGATCTATCAGCTGAACAACGAAGAGACGCAGCGCGTCGGCGTGAAGCTTGCGGGGGTGAAGACATGAGAAGCGCACTGAGCCTTGACGGCAAGGCGTATTTCAATCTTCACGTCGTGAGCTGCAAGCGGTCGTTCTCCGTCCTAGACGGCGACAACGCCGGGCGCGTTATGACCGGCGCGATGACCCGCGATATTATCGGCACGTATTACAACTACAGACTTGAAATTGATCCCGTATTGTCAGACCCAGAGGAATACGATGATTTTTATGAGAGCATTTCTGCCCCGGTCGACAGCCACGTGCTGACTGTCCCATATGCGCAGGGGACTACGACCTTTGACGCCTATGTAGCAAACGGCGACGATGAGCTCGCCGGGAGCTACGACGGGCGCAATGATTGGGGCAATCTGACGATCAATTTTGTCGCCATGAAGCCCAAGAGGACGCCGGTATGAGTGTACGCGTGATCTATGAGGACGTAGCGGTAGGCGCAGCAGCGGCGGCAAGCGTTGCAAGCACCGCTGCGCAGCCCTTCTCCGACCTTCCGGAACTGCCGTATGGCACAGAGTCGGTGATCGTCGCAACAAACGAGCTGAACCAGTGGGTGCTGGACGGCTCCCGCCCGATCCTCACGACCGAGCGGGCGGCCTTCTGGTCTGCCGAGCCGAGCAAAGCAGACTGCACCTTCGACGCAAACCCGACGCTGACCATCACGCTGGACGGCACGTTCGCAAGCTCCGGCATCTTCCTATACTTCGACGGCGGTATCGGCGATTATTGCAGCGCCCTGACCATGACTTGGTACAACGGAACGGCAACCGTCGCGACGCAGGCCTTCACGCCGGACGGCCAGAAATATTTCTGCGCCAAGCCCGTCACGGGCTACAACAAGCTCGTGATTGAGCTGAAAAAGACGAGCCTGCCGCACCGCTATGCGAAGCTCCGGCAGATATTCTTCGGCATCGTCCGGGAATTCGGGCGGGAGGATCTGCGCAGCGTCAACGTCACCGAGGGCGTTAGCGTGATTTCCGACGACGTAGAGATTAACACGCTGGATTTCACGCTCGACAATTCGGACGATATCGATTTCATCTTCCAAGAGAAGCAGCCCGTCAGCGCATACGACGGCGCAAAGCTGATTGGCGTGTTTTACATCAAGAGCTCGTCCCGGTCGAGCGACCGGCTCTATGATATTTCTTGTCAGGATGCGCTCGGAATTCTGGACGACGAACCGTTTTCTGCCTCGATCTACAACGAGAAAAACGCGAAAGAGCTGATAAGCTCGATCCTTGGCAGCCACTTCACGCTGGATTTCGACGCGACGCTGGAGGACGAGACTGTAACCGGCTATATACCGGACTGTACCAAGCGCGAGGCCTTGCAGCAGATCGTCTTTGCCCTCCGCGCGACCATCGACACAAGCGCGTCACGCGGCGTGCGCATCAGGAGGCTCACGACGGCCCAACCTGCCGAGATCCCGCTTGACCGGACATATACCGGCGGTAGCGTGGAAACGGCGGCAGTGGTCACGGAGGTGCGCGTGACGGCACATAGCTATTCGACGTCAGGCAGTGGGGAAAGCGTAGAGGTTGGCGGAACGACCTACTATCATACGACGTCGGTAACGTCCAAGACGAATCCGAACGCCACCACGCAGACCAAGCCGAACGTCATTGAGGTGCGCGATGCGACGTTGGTAAACAGCGAAAACGTAGCCACCATTGCGCAGCACATTTATGATTACTATATGCGCCGCCAGACACACAGTGTCCGCATCGTCATGGACAAAGAGGCTCCCGGCGATTACGTGCGCACCACAACGCCGTGGGGCACGAAGATCACCGGCACGATCACCAGCATGAGTATTCGCCTCAGCGGAATCGCGGCGGCAGAATGCAAGATTATCGGCACATAGAACGGAGGTGCGGCATTTGGTACAGGGAGATTCGTATAACCTTAGTGTTACCATCAAGAATAAAGGGCAGCCGCTGGACATTGCAAGCGTTGAAAAGGTGGAGATTTCTCTGCTTTATCTGCAAAAGAGCTATCCGGGAGAGATCGGATACGAGGACGGAAAGTTTCTGTTTCCCCTCACCCAGCAGGAGACCTTTCGGCTCCCGAAGCTCTGCCAGATGCAGGTGCGCGTGAAATTCAAGAGCGGTGACGTGATTGGCTCGGAGATCAAGCAGATCGACGTTGCGCACGCGCTTTCAAAGGCGGTGTTGTGATGGGCGGCATTGAATTTGAACTCAAGAACCGCGATCCGATCGACGTTTCCTTTAACGTTTCCGTGCGTGCTGGCGGCGGCTCTGGCGGCGGAGGCATTGCATCGGCGCAGATCGATGAGATCCGCGTGCTGACAAAATCGGACTATGCCGCGCTGGACAAAAAGGACGCGCGGACACTGTATCTGTTGGAGGGATAACATGCTGGCAGTTGGAATCAAACGCATTCTGGCGCTGTTCATCGGCTCCATGGGCATCAAGTCCGCCCATCTGGGCGGGGAAACCATCTATGAAAGGCCGGGCGGCTTTTTGTACATCGAACTCACAAGCGAAGAAAGGGGATAAAACAGAATGGCAAGCTTTTTTAATTTAACGCTGGATACGCTGGCCCCTGCCGGGCTATCGATCACACTGAACGACGGCGCACAGTACGCGACCAGCGCGACCGTCACAGCGAAGATCTCCGTCACAGACGCGGCGACGACCGGCTACCAGATGAAGATCTGGGGCACAAAGGCGGCGGCAAAGGAAGCAGATGCGTCGTGGGAGACGTTCGCCGCAACAAAATCCATTACGCTCCCGGACGGCGACGGCCTGAAGACGATCTATGTAAAGGTGCGCGACGACGTCGGCAACGAATCGACTGCGGCCAGCGACTCCATCACGCTCAACACCTCGATCCCCGCCGTGACCATCACCGGCCCCGACAAGAGCCGCATTTCCAAGGTAACGGGCTACGACGCAGCGGCGTTCTCCTTCGTCTGCGATGTGGACTTTGAGGAATACACCGTCCGCGTCGTCCCGGCGACGAGCAGCCTGCACACGGCGGGCACGCAGATCCCGGCGACGGGCGGCTCCACGAACGTCAGCGGCACGGCAGGCGGCTACAAGAAGAACACCGCTATCAACGTCACCGTCAAGGGCGCAGACCTCGAATCGGCGTCTTCCGGCGACGGCGTGAAGATCGTGAAGGTCTTCGTCAAGAACGCCGCCGGGACGTGGAGCGCAGCCTAATGGCCGCGCCGGAGTTGACCTTCTCCATCACCGGAAACAAGATATCGGCAGTCTCGGGATTCGACTCGATCACCGTCACATTCTCATCGGACATCGCCTATACAGCTTTTGAGTGCCGCGCGACGAAGTCCGGCGAGGATTGGGGCCGCGGGAAGGGCGCTTTGATCGCGTCCTTCTCCCAGACCCCCGCGGGGACGCAGCGCACCTTTGAGGTATACGACGATTTCCTGCTTTCCGGAGACGGAGAATACAGAATTTCGCTGTTCGCGCAGGGCGCGGACGGCAGCTGGAATGACAATTATGGATTTATCCCGTCCGGACAGTCGCAGACCATGAAAACGGCTGACGGAGAGGATTTCCTGTGCATGAAGGAGTGATCGCATGGCGTACAACAGCCAGTATACCGGCGCGCAGATCGACGAGGCCATCGGCGACGTGCGCGGAAACAAAGCCGCATGGAGCGGCAAGCAGGACGTGCTTTTGGACTCCGGGGCGAAGGTCGGCGACCTTATCAAGGTCAAGGCGGTCGACGCAAGCGGCAAGCCGACGGCGTGGGTGGTGGCCGTGGCGGGCAAGGACTACCTCAAAACCGCCCCTGTCACCTCCGTCAACGGCAAGACCGGCGCGGTCACGCTCGGAAAATCCGACGTCGGGCTTGGGAGCGTAGACAATGTATCCGTCAACGCCCGGATGAACCGTACGACGAACGTCAACGCTGCCGACGCAAACTACACGTCCTACATGGCACGCGGCGAAGCGCTGTTTGCGGCAGAAACCACGCCGATTGCCAACGGCCAAATCGCGTGGCAGTATGAATGAGGCTTGCGAGTATGGGGCATAGAACACTGATTAACGGCACGGCCTACACGGTTAAAAGCGGCACCACAAAGATTGATGGAACTGGTTACAGGCTTTACGGTGGAAGAACGATGGTTGGCGGAACGTCGTACAATATCAAATTAAGCTACCCAGTGCAAGTTACCGTGACGACAAAAAATGCGAGTGCAAATAACTGGGGCTATGTACTTATAAAAGGGGAAAAAAGAACCGAAGGGACGTTTGAACTGGAGAGGGGAACGTCCATTACGCTAGTGGCGGGAGGGGCTTCCAATTCTGTTGCAAAAATATTCATAGACGGCCTCACTGTGGCTGAAAAGAAGTACGGCACGCAGGGCATGGTTAACTACGAGTATCTGCTGATGGGAAACTGCAATATTGTTATAAACAGATCCAGCGGATCAGAATATGGGAGCAAGGCGGATGTAACCCTCAAAACATTATGACGGAGGTATATATGATCTATTTTAAGGCAAATGGCACAGAACACCCGGCAAGTATCGACGGAAAGCTTGTTGATCGGGACTGGAACGGGCGTGAAAGCAAGGCCGTCACGCTAGAAACGACGTATGCAGCTGCCGTGCAGCTGTTTGTGAACGGACTGCATTGGTATATCGTCGAACGCGACACCATCCCGGTATACGATGAAAGCGGCAAGCCGACGGGAGAAACACAGGAATCTGTGCAGGAGTGGGACAACTCCGATTACTGCGTCGAAGGCCCGATCACGGATAACCGCGACGGCACGTGCACCTGCAAGATGGGCAAAAAAACAGCCAGCGACGTGCTGGCGGAACTGGAGGCAGCATATGACGGAAACTAAGCTTACGCAGATCAAAACCGCCATCAAGGACGGCAAGCTGGTGCAGGCCGCAGGCGGCATCACGGAGGACGTGACGCAGTCGGACAAGCTGGGCTACGACTGGCGGAATATCTACGTCAACAAGATCTTGGTGCGGCAGGAGTACGTCGAGCAGGCCGTGAAAGCAGGCACGGCGGACAATCCAATCGTGTGGGCCTCCGACATGGCGCTCATCCAGAACGCCTACTACACGCACAACGGCGTGATCAAGGTCTGGATGGGCGAAGCAGGCGCGACGGCAAAGTGGACGGATGCGGCCTTCGTGCCGATCTGATAACGCAGAAGGGAGACACCATGGACACCAAGACTATCATCGTTACGCTCGTCACCGACCGGACGCAGGCGGACGTGGAGCGGGTGCGGGAGCTGGCGGCGAAGGGGTTCGCGGCCATGACGGCAGCCGAGCAGGCGGAATGGCTGGCGGGGATGAAGGGCGCGTACAACGCAAGCGATATGAACCGCGTGGGAACAGCCCTGAACTATCTGGCGGGACGCCTCGCCTCAATCTGCGGGAAGAGCATTGCGTGGACGGCAAAGACAGATTTGGCCGTCACGGACATTATAACGGCCTCACAGGCGGCGGAATACCGGCGGCAGATACAGAACATCCGCGACGCGCTCACGTATCCTGCCGGGACGCCGGACGCGCCGCAGCTGGGCCGCCTGACCTACACCGATGCAAACAACATCGAGCGCATCCTGAAACTCTGCGAAGACTTAATCGTCAACGTTGCAAAATCTTTTCGCCACACCGGCGCGGCGGAGTGCGCCGCAGGAGGATTACTCACATGAAAGATAGGCAGCCAACACAGGTTTTAGCCAACGGCGCGATCCGCTACGGTGTCTATAACGCCGACGGCACGCTCAACCACTACGAATACCTCAAGCGCGAGGATGCGCCTACCGTCGAGGGAACGCCTCTCAACAAGGCGAATCTGCTATCCGATACCACTGCCGCCAAGCTCTGGCCGAAAGCAAGCACGAGGCCGGAAGACCCGACCGTCAACGACGCGCTCGGCAAGCTTTCGGAGGGTACGGCCAAAGTCGGCGACATCGCTATCACGTCCCGCACAGACCTGTCCGACGCATGGCTCCCGTGCGACGGGCGCACTGTATCGCAGGAGCAGTATCCAAAATTGTTTTCTGTGCTCAGAAGCTCTGCCGCGCCGCTTCCGTGGGCGTTGAAGTCATCGAATATTCAACCTGGATTTGTGTGGTATCTGAATGGGGAATGGGTCGGCCTACACGACAGAAAGTTCTGGACGTCGCCCGATTTGGGGACGTGGACGCAGCAGGCGGATATGCCGCCCGGACTCTCGTTGGTATCGGATGTGCAGTATGCAAACGGCACTTATTACGCTGTTTTTTCCGGAGACTCCACAGAGTTAAACGGAGTGTACACAACGCGTAGCCTCGATACGCAGTTTGCGCTATATGCAAGCGGCGGCCTGCCTGGAAGCGCTGGACTGAAGATGTTTATTACGCCAAACGTTCTGTATATCTACGTAGTAAGAGGCGAATACGGAGCCTATAACAATTACACGGGAAGAGAAGTAAGTGCCAGCTACGTAAACCAAACAACAAAGGAAATAGTAAGAATCCCAGATTTTATCAGCGGAATTGTATTTTACGCCGAAGAAAAGGACTGCTTTTACAAGCTGAACTGTAGCACCAGCGGCATACTGGAGACTTCAAAGGCAAAAAACCTGATCAACCCGACGTGGGAGGCAGTCAGCAGCGTAAACATCAAAGAATTAACTCCGTCCTTCAACCAGCCGTCGACGTACACCTATCACGCCCTAATGTCAGCTTACCATTGTGGGGCAAATATAATTGCTTTTTTTGCACTGGTGAACGCTGCTTTCTCTGGTGCGGGAACCACGATGTATAGCGGATATATGGTATACAGGTATTCTGCGGACTACGGTGCAACGTGGGAAAACGGGAAGGTAGTTTCCTACAAAACCGATAGCTACTCGCTCGACAACTATACGAACGGCAAATACGAAAACGGGCTTTTGGTGCTTTCAGAAACCGCAAGCGAATCTGAAAGTGCTGATCGAGCGGAAAAGATCATTGCGATCAGCGCTCCAGCATCCGGCCCGGTATATGGAGACGTACTGGGGAGCAGCGTCGACAGTATTGCACTATCGCCTGACGGGGAGGCGGCATACATATCATCGAATGGGCTGGCGTACTGCGATTATAGCGCGGCGGGGAAAGAAATCCCTACCATCGGGACAGACACAAGAAGCAATGCCTACATCAAGGCGCTGGAGGAATAGCCATGCGGGATAGAAACGGCACAAACGATCTCGCAAACGGGGCCGTCCGCTACGGGGTGTATGACGCGGCGGGAAGCCTTCTGCGGTATGAATGGCTTCGCCCGGAGGACGAGCCGCTGGAGGCCGGGACGCCGCTCACGGCCGGAAACCTGCTGACGGCACAGAGCGCTGCAAAGATCTGGCGAGCGGGCGACGCACCGGCGAACCCGATGGTAAATGAGGCATTCGGGAAGCTGTCGGAGCCGAATTATCACGTCGGCGATATCCTTACGACCGTCCGCGTCCTCTCCGCCCCGTGGCACGCGTGCGATGGCTCAACCTTCGATCAGACGGCCTACCCGGCCCTCTACGCCGTCCTCGGCGGCACGACGCTGCCGACGATCAGCTATTCCAGCGATACCACCACCTACATCAAAATGGCGGACGATTAGCCCGGCAAAATAAAAGAGAAAGGTACAGAAAAATGGACACCAAAACCATCATCGTCACCCTCGTCTGTGCCGTGCTTGGCTCATCCGCGCTGACGGCGGTAGTCAATGCCATCGTCAGCGCGGTTCAGAAAAAGCGCGGCAAGGCCACAACGCAGGAGGCGCATCTAGCCGAGATCGACAAAAAGCTCGGGAAAATGCAGGAGCATCAGGGCGAGCAGTATCTGGCGATCCTCCGGCTGACCATCATGTCAGAAGAGATGCCGATGGCAGAGCGCCTGATCGCCGGGCAGAAATACGTCAAGCTGGGCGGAAACGGCGACGTGAAAAAATTCCTGCACCAGCTGGAGGCGCAGTGCGAACATAGCAGTGCGCAATAAATTGGGAGGCAGATATGCGGGTAAAAGGCAAGTGGAGCAAGGGGGAAATGGCGCGAACCATTGTTGTATATCTGCTCCAGCTCATCACGACGGTAATTGTCTGGGCCTGC
>OGXR01001459.1_pt1 | contig 17339 bp, 20 predicted proteins | sample 1576331 | NCBI WGS metagenome assembly OGXR01 (sample SAMEA3541473, study PRJEB24748) | human gut metagenome | biome: human gut; feature: human-associated habitat; material: faeces | place: China | collected 2012 | reverse complement strand
CCTCGGGTCGAGCGACGGACGCTCGAGCACCAGAAAACGGCTTTGCGATCGGAGCTTTACAGCCTGCTCGCCTACACTGACGAGGGAAAGTTCGTCGGACTGGTCGGCTATTGGGAATTCGACTCATACGTTTATATCGAGCACCTGTGCGTCGATCCGTCGCTTCGGAGCGGAGGGTACGGCAGTCGGATCATGAAACATCTGTGCGGATCGACCGACAAGACGGTCATCCTCGAAATCGAGCCCGTAGTCGACGAACCGACTGCGCGGCGGTTTCGCTTTTACGAAAAACTCGGGTTCCGGACGAATCCTTACCGCCACACGCAGCATCTCTACCACGAGGACGATCCCCGCGGATTCATGCTGACCGTGCTTTCCTACCCCGGAACGATCACGCAGCCCCAATACGACCGGTTCGACCGCGATCTGCGCAGCATCGTCATGAAGCGGGACTAGATCAAGCGTTCCGTGTCGCGCGGACATATCGGCATTCTCGTGCCCGTCCGTTCGTATTTCCGATCACGAAACACTTAAAAAAACGAAGGGAGGCCCCGCAAAGCCTCCCTTTCCACGGTCGCTCGTCTGCGGGCAACACCCGCAGACAGTTCGACTATTTCTTGAAGTAACGATTGTAAAGACCCTCGAAACCTTTGCCGTGACGCGCTTCGTCCTTGCACATTTCATGTACCGTATCGTGAATCGCATCCAGGTTCAGCTTTTTGGCCAGTGTAGCGATACGCTTCTTGTCCTCGCATGCGCCGCACTCGGCCTCCATACGGGCCTTGACATTGGTCTTCGTGTCCCAGACGATCTCGCCCAGCAGCTCGGCGAACTTGGCGGCATGCTCGGCTTCCTCGTGGGCGGCCTTCTCCCAGTACAGGCCGATCTCGGGGTAGCCCTCCCGGTGGGCAATGCGGGCCATGCACAGGTACATACCCACCTCGCTGCACTCGCCCTGGAAGTTAGCCATCAGCTGCTCGAAGATGTACTTCTTGTCTTCCTCGGAGATGTCGGGGTTGTTCTTCACGGTCTTGGCGTAGATGCCGTACTCATGCTCGGCGGCCAGCTTGCCTTCCTCCATGACCTTGAACTTGGAGCCGTCAACGCCGCACACGGGGCACTTGAAGCCTTCGGGGATGAACTCGCCTTCGTAGACATAACCGCAAACGGGGCACACAAATTTCTTCATAATCGATTCCTCCAAAATTAGTTTTATAAGTTATTTGGGCAAATACGCCCGGGATTACAATAAATTACGCCTCTTCCTCGAATAATTCGGGGCCGACGCCGCAGAGGGGACATTCGTAGTCTTCGGGCAGCTCGTCGCCTTCGTAGACGTAGCCGCAGACGGTGCAGACGTATTTTTTCATACAGCTTTCTCCTTTGTTTGTGATTGGCAGCCGCGGCACAGACCGGTGAAGGTCAGCTGGCAACTGTGTACCTGACAGCCGGTGCATTCCTCGGCGGCGCGTCCCAGAGACAGGGGAGCCGCCGTTTGGGGAAGGTCAATCACCGCGCCGCAGGTGGTGCAGATGAAGTGGACATGGGGGCGGGTGTCGGCGTCGAAGCGTTCGCTTCCGTTCACCGTACCCACGCTCTGGATCAGACCCTGGCTCTTGAACAGGGCGAGATTGCGATAGATCGTGGCAAGGGAGATGTCCGGGTGTTCCTCCCGCAGCATTTCGTGAACCATTTCCGCTGAGGGATGAAGCACGGTGCCGCGGAGGCAGGACAGGATCGCATTGCGTTTTTTGAATTGCTTGGTGGCCGCTTCCATAGGCACCTCCTTTGGTTTGATTTATTTAAGAACTATTCTTATTTACATCTAGAGTATAGCACGGGGCATTCCATTTGTCAAGAGTAAAATGAGAATTATTTGCATTTATTTTCCAAAAAAATTCGTCCGCCGACTGTGCGCAGTCAGCGGACGATTTATCACAATTTGGCAATATCGGCGACCAGAGCATCCACCTCAGCCTGGGTGGTTGCCCAGCTGGTGCAGAAACGCACCACTGTTCCCTGCTCATCTGTCCCTTCTTCCTCAAAGTAGTAGCCCTGTGCCAGCGCTTCCTTCTGCTGTTGGGACAGGATGACAAACTGCTGATTGGTGGGGCTTTCCACCCAGAACGGGATGCCCTTCGCCGCGAATGCTTCTCTGATCTGCATGGCAAGCGCGTCGGCGCGTTTCGTTTTCTCAAAATATTCGCCGCTTTCCAGCATGGCCGCAAATTGCAGACCCATCAGCCAGCCCTTGGCCAGCACCGCGCCGTGCTGCTTCATGTAGGCCTTGAAGCGGTACTGAAGCCTGGGCTCGGTGATGACCAGCGCTTCGCCGAACAGCGCGCCGCACTTTGTCCCGCCGATGTAGAATACGTCCGTCAGCTCCGCGAAATCCTTCAACGTCAGATCGTTGTCCGCCGCCCCCAGACCGTAGCCCATTCTTGCCCCGTCCACGAACAGGTACATGCCGTATTTTTGGCAGACCTCCCGGATATCCCGCAGCTCCTGAGCGGAATACAGCGTCCCCTTTTCCGTGGGGAAGGACAGATACACCAGCTTCGGCTCCGTCAGATACTCCGGCGTGCCGCCGTCGTAATACGCCGCCGCGCAGGCGGCGACTTGCTGGGCGGTGATTTTCCCGTCGGTGTTGGGAAGGGCGAGGATTTTATGCCCCGTGTTTTCAATGGAAGCGGCTTCGTGGCAGTTGATATGTCCGGTGTCGGCGGCAATGACGCTCTGGATGGGGGACAGCGCCGCCGCGATGACCACGAGATTTGCCTGGGTCGCGCCGGGAACGAATTTGATCAGGGCGTCCTCGGAAGAAACCAGCTGTTTGATGACCGTCTCGGCGCGGCGGCACCAGATGTCCTCGCCGTAGCCCGGGAAGCTCTCGGCGTTGGCGGCGGTCAGGGCGCTCAGGATGGAATCCAGCGCCCCGCGGTTGTAATCGTTGTTGAATCGAATCATGGCTTTACTCCTTTGTTTCCGCGTTCAGCGCGTCCACCACGATGTCCGGGTAGGGGTTGGCAATCACGGTGCGGTAGGTGTGGTAGATCACCATGCCGGGCTTGCCGTTGGGGATTTTCTTCACCTGCTTCACCGCCGTCACATCCACGGGGATGTTCTGCCCGCCCCCGGTTTCGGCGTAATAGGCGGCCAGCTGCGCCGCCTGGGTGACGGTGTTGTCCGGGGGTGTGGTGCCGCTGCAGGAGATGATGACGTGGGAGCCGTGAACCTTGGAGGCGTGGCACCAGATGTCATCCTTCCGGGCAAGGCGGAAGGTCAGCTCGTCGTTCTGGCGGTTGTTCCGGCCGACGTAGATCGGGTAGCCGTCGGTGCTTTCAAACCGCATGGGGGGCAGCTTGGCCTGCTTCATGCGCTTTCGGTCGGTGTCGGGGCGGAGATACCCGCCCTCCTGCAGCTCCCGGCGGATTTCCTCCAGCTCCCCCTCGGAACCGGCGCGGTTCAGCTCCTCCAGCACGCTTTTCAGGTAGTCCAGCTCCAGCCGCCCCAGCTCCAGCTGCTTCGTCAGCTCTTTCTCCGCGTTTTTCATCCGGGCGTAGTCCTTATAATACCTGGCGGCGTTCTGGTTGGGGGAGAGAATGGGGGAGATGGGAATGTCCACCGGCCGCATTTCCTCGTCGTAGAAGTCCTCGCATTGAACGCTGGTCCGCCCCTTCACGATGCGGTGGAGGTTGGCCGTGAGGATGTCCCCCAGCTGGCGCAGACGCTCCCGGTCGTAGGTGGCTTCCAGCTCCTTTTCCTGAATGGCCAGCTTTTTCGTCAGGCGGCCGCACAGATTCTGAATGGTCTTGCGCACGGCCTGCCCCTTTTGCCGCATGGCGTCCTTCTGATCCCGGACGGTGTAGTACATGTCCAGGAGCTTTCCGAAGGACGCGGCGCGGCGGCATTCGCCGTATTCCCGGATGGGACAGAAGGCGAACTGCTTGGGCGTGCCGTCCGGGAGGGCGTAATAATAGGGCGCGGGGTGGCTTACGTGCTCGTGGAAGAACAGCGACAGCTTGTCGGCGGTGGTGTCCACGTCCAGAGAATCAATGCGGGCGTCCGTGCTTCCGGCGGCAAACAGCGCCGCCTCCCGGCACACCAGGGGGGACAGACCGCCCAGGGTATCCATCAGCCGGTCGGCCAGAACGTCCGCCCCGGGGGCTGTGAGTAAGTTTACATAACGCTGCACATCCCCCTCCGGGGCGTCGTCCAGAAGGTTCAGCTTCATAACCGGCTCCGGCGGCTGATACATGAGACCCGGCAGCGCCGCCCGTTTGGCGCTTTCGTCAAGGCCGATGCGCCGCAGACAATCCAGAATCCGCCCCTCGGGGGACAGAAGATACAGATTGCAGGTGCGACCCATCAGCTCGGCCACCAGCGTTTTCTGCACCGGAAAGCCCATCTCGTCGGTGCAGTCAAACCGGAACGATGCCGCCCGCTCCATGGGGGGCTGGGTGATTCCCGTCAGCTTCGCACCCAGAAGGTGCTTGCGCAGAAGCATACAGAACATGGGCGGCTGCGCCGGATTCTCCGGAGAAGCCGCCGTCAGGTGCAGCCGGGGAGCGGTGGGGTTGGCGGCGAAAAGCAGCTTTTCCCGTCCCTCCTGGCAGCGCAGATGAACAATAATGGTATCTCTGGCGGGTTGGTGGATTTTCTCCACCCGTGCGCCGATGCACCGGGTGCGGACTTCCTCCAGCACGGCGGATAAGAAAAAGGCATCAAATGCCATGATGCAGTTCCTCCTGATCTTCCATAACGGCCTTGAACAGCGCGTTCAGCCGCTGGGTTTTCCCGGCGAGATACAGCGCGCCGAACAGGGCTTCCAGGCCGGTGGCCTTGGCGTATTCGGCGGGGGTGGCGGATTTTGGCACCGCGTGGACGTGGGCGTTTTTCCCCCGGCGGTAGTAGGCAAGCTCCTCCTCGGTCAGCAGGGGCAGCAGCTTGTCCGCGAATTTTGCCTGGGAGGTGGCCTTTACCATCTGAATGGTGTCGTGGTGCAGCTGCCCCACAGTTTTCTCTCCCTGGGCGCAGAGATAGCCCCGGCAGAGAATTTCAAACACGCAGTCCCCCATATGGGCAAGCCCCAGATTGGAAATGGCGTCGATCTCCGACTGGGGCAGGTTCATTTCGAAATAATTTTCCATAGCTTCTCCCGATTGACCAGAAATTGGGCGCAAAGCCCGGTGAACAGCCCGGTGAGGATGCTGATGACGATCATCACCGGCAGATACACCGCCAGGGACACCGTCCCCGTCAGGGCGACGGCCATGGCCATCTGCCCGATGGAGTGGGCGACGGCGCCCAGGCACCCGGCGACCCAGAGCTGCTTTTTCGTCAGGATTTTCCGCAGGGCGATGGTCACGCCGATGGCGCAGACGCCCCCGGCGGCGGAGTATAGAATGGTGCTGAAATTCCCGGCGAACACCGCCCCCAGGAAAATCCGCACCGCCAGCACCGCCGCGCCCTCCTTCGGCCCCAGCACGAACACGGTGAACACCGTTACAATGTTGGCAAGCCCCAGCTTCACGCCGGGGATGGGAACCGGGGAGGGAATCTGGGCTTCGAGCATGAAAATGGTCAGGGCAATGGCGGACAGCAGCGCCAGAAGCGTCAGCTTTTTTGTTTTCAATCCGGCACCGCCTTTTATATCCGGTACAGCCGCTTCCCGTTTTCCATGGTGGCGGCGTGGACTTCCTCTACGGAAATCCCCCGGATCTCCGCAAGGCGCTCCGCCATGCGGTACAGCTTTCCGGGGTCGTTGCGTTTCCCCCGGAAGGGCTCCGGGGACATGTAGGGGCAGTCGGTTTCCAGAACGATGCGGTTCAAGGGAATGGCGGCGGCGGTCTCCACCGCTTTCCGGGCGTTTTTGAAGGTCAGAACGCCGGTAAAGCCGATGTACCAGCCCCGGGCGATCAGCCATTTTGCCATTTCCGCCGAGCCGGAATAGCAGTGGAAGACTCCCGTGACCTCCGGGAATTCCTCCACAATGCGAAGCCCGTCCTCGTGGGCTTCCCGCTCGTGGACGATGACGGGAAGACTTAAGTCCCGCGCCAGCCCCATCTGGGCGCGGAAGGCCGCCTGCTGACGGTCTCGCGGGATATCCTCGTAATGGTAGTCAAGGCCAATTTCGCCGATGGCCCTGATTTTGGGATTGCGTTTCCATAATGTGCGGTATTCTTCCAGAACGGCGTCGTTCACCTCGTCGGCGGCGTCCGGGTGGGAGCCGACGGCGGCATAGATGTAGTCGTAGCGGTCAGCCAGAGCGGAAGCCGCCCGGGAGGACGCGAGACTGCATCCGGGGTTCATCAGCAGCCCGATGCCCTGCTCCGGAAGGGAGGACAGAAGCGTTTCCCGGTCGGTGTCGAAGGCGCGGTCGTCCATATGGGCGTGGGTGTCAAACAGCATAAGCTCTCCTTACAGTAAGCTACTCAATGACGGCCACCAGGCAGCCGTCCATCTCCGTGACCCGGGGATCGTCCAGAGAAAAATCCGTCTTGTTGGGGTATCCCCGCAGCCCCTCCCCGGTGCGCTTGACCCGGGCTTCCTTCAGCACCCAGAAGGTCAGCAGCGCCCGGCGCTTGTCCGGGGCGGCGTCGAACTGCGCCTTTTCGTTGGGAGACAGGATTTTCTCCGCCAGAGCGAGATTTACGTTCCGGTCAAGCTCCTCGGCGTCGATGCCGATCTCCCGGAGGGACAGGGCGCAGAACGCCCGCCGGGGGGTGTGGGAAACGGAAAAATGCCAGCCGCTGCCGGGGAAATAGGGCTTGCCGCCCGCCGCTATGGCAATGGGCGGCAAATCCAGCCCGGTTTCCTCCCGGTAAAGCGCCGCCAGCAGCGCTCGCCCCGCCTCGTGGCCGGTTCGCCCGTCGAGGGCACAGGACGCGATTTTCACAGCGCGTCGATGATGTCGGATTCCGACGGCTCCTTGGGGCGGCGGTTTTTCAGCCGGTCAACCAGAATGGCGACGCCCACGATCAGCACCAGCAGACCGCACAGACTGATAACGACCCGGGAGGTCGTCATGGGCAGAGCGATCAGCACCGCGCCGAGAACCGTGGTAATGACGGCGGGGAGAATGCCGTAATGGTACCGGCCGGCGTTCAGAATGTCCTGAACACCCCGGACGACCAGCAGAATACCGGCCAGACGTCCCAGCCCCGCGGCCAGCATCAGGGGGTTGCGCAGAAGCCACGCGCCCACGGCGAAGCAGCAGACGGCGGAAAGCACCTTCCCCAGGGTATCAAAATGCCCGGCGATGGCACTGACGGCGAACACGACGCCCGCGATCACCAGCACCCAGCCCAGAATCTGCGCCACAAGGGCGGAGGCGGAGTCCGGATGAATGAGAAGAATCAGACCCAGCACCATCAGCAGCACCGGGGTAGCGATCAGACGAAGGACGGATAAAATAGTATCTTTCATAACAGAGTCACCTCACCAAAGTTCAGTATACCCCGAATCCGGGGCGGTGTCAATCGGGGAAAGCGGAAATCGGGGGCATTGCCGATATGCACAGCGCCCCTCTTTGGATGGAAGGCCGTAAAACAGGGAATGGAGCGTATCCGGTGCGGATACGCTCCATTTCTCGTGTCAACATAGGCACCCCCTTGGCTCTCCCTTTGGGAGATGTGGGCGAGCGAAGCGAGGACAGAGAAGGTAAATGGGGGTGCAATACCCTCTCAGTCACCTGCGGTGACAGCTCTCCCAAAGGGAGAGCCAAGGGGGTGCGCTGAAAAACGGTGAGCTGCCGGAAAGCGGAGACAATGCCCTTTATTTTCCCCACTTGGGGGCGTCCCTTGGGAACGAGGGAATGGGGGTTATCCTCTGCCGATATCCGCTTTCTCACGTAAAATGCGCGGTTTCCTTCCTCCCTTCTCCAATATCACCTACATCTTGTGATTTTTCCGCTTTTTTCAATCCCACATGTTGTGTTTCGACAAAATCTGCGCCGCAGTTGTGCTACTATGATTCCAGGCTCGCGGGACGAAGCCGGATGACTGCCGCCGTGGCGTCGTCCATCTGCTTCCCGCGGCCATACTCCAGAATCTTTGCTGCCAGCTCCCCAGGCGGCATGTCCGGAGTCAGGTCAGACCGGCGGGAAATCCCCTCTCCATCCACGCCGTCGCTGAGCAATACCAGCGCTTCCCCCCGACGCAGGGACAGCTTCTCCACCGTTTCCCGGCTTTCCGTTACGGAAAGCCCCGGCGGTGGGGTGGCTGTCCCTATTTTTTCCGCGCTGCCCCGGCGAAGCAGCCAGCTGGGGGCGGCGCCCCACTTGTACAGCGTGGCGTGGCCGGTGTCGAGGTACAGCTCCGCCAAGTCCACCGTGACCGCCCCGGCGCTGCCCCGGAGGGCGAGAATGCTGTTGAGGGTGCGAAGCGCGTGGGCAGCCGGGAACCCGGCGGTGAGCATCTGCCGCAGAAGCGAGATCGCCGACTGCCCCTCCTGAGCGGCGCCCAGCCCGGTGCCCATCCCGTCGCACAGAAGGACGTAATACCGGCACTCGGGCCCCGGAAAGGCAAGGCACCGGTCGCCGTTGGCAAGCTCCTTGCTGCGGCTGCGGGCGGCGGCCTCGGCGCGGAACCAGGCTCGCGGCCGCTGCCCCCGGCGGGGCAGATCGTCGGCGAGCCGTCGCAGAAAATCCCCCAGAAACTGATATTGCTGCACCATCGCCGCCCGGTACTCCGACTGCCGGGCACTGTCGGCTTTTAATAGCTTCAGCTGCTCCTGCCCCCGGCGAAGCTCGGGAATCAGCCGCCCCGACTTGCGGCACTGGGCGTCCAGCGGGTTTTGCAGCAGCGAAATATCCAGCGACGACTGCTGGGGGCAGCTGTTCCGGGCGGAGCAGCTGCCGCAGGCGCGCTGCCGCACCTTTTGCAGCACGGCGGAGGCGTCAACGGGGGGCGGCGCGGTTTCCAGAAAAAGCTGCTGGGTGGCGCCGAGAACCTCCGCCCCCAGTTCCAGCCGCACCTGAGCCAGCCCCGTCTCTCCCCGGCGGCGGGCGGTCTCCTGGGAGGGCGGCATCAGCATTCCCAGCCCGCCGCCGAGAATCAGCCCCGGGAGCGGCGTGTAATCCCGGATGCCGCAGATCGCCATTACCACCATGCACGCCGCCCCCGGCGCGAGACAGCGCATCCACTTGCGCTCAAAAGGAATCATACGGATCACGCCCGCGAGACACAGCACCGCCGTCATGGGAATGCGCGTCACCTGCGCCAGATCCAGCCCCAACCCTCCAAGCACCGCGGCGGGGAAGGCGCTGCCCACTGCCAGCGCACCCGCCGCGAGATACCCCAATCCCAGATAAGGCGTCGGGGAAGCCTGCGCCAGCGCCAGCACCGCCACGCCGCCCACCAGCCAGTCGGTGACGGCGGTGCGCCTGCCCAGCGCCACGGGGAACAGCAGTCCCGCCCCGGCGGCGAGGACAATCCGCAGGAAATAGACCGGCACCGGCACGGTGTCCCGCAGCACCAGCTGGAACAGCAGCCCGGTCAGCGCCGTCAGGAACGCGGAAATGGCGGAAAAAATCAGCGGCTGCTCCTCCGGGATGTGCCGGGCGAGGAGCAGCGCCAGCAGCCCGCCGGAGGCCGACCACACCAGCCCCTGCAATCCCGCGATGCCCCAGAAAACCCAGTAGCCCAGCATGGCGCCCAGGCTCATGACCGCCGCGTGCCAGCCGCTCATGGCCAGAATCAGCCCCATCGCCAGGGGCTGGGGATAATTGCCCAAACTGGCCGCGCTGAGCAAAAATCCGCTGCCGCCGCACAGAAGGACGACCCCTCCCGTGCGGATTTTTGGGTTCAGCAGCAGCCGTTGGCACGTTCGCCGCCCCCGCCGCAGATACGTTTCCATGGATGCAATCATTTCCACCACAGCCTTTCCTTAGTGATGGGAAAATCCTATCACGGCTGAAAAAATTATGCTGTCGGATTCGCAATGGTGAGAAAGTTTCTTGCATCGGAGGCGGGATGGGTGTATAATGCAGTAAGTCGATCATCTTTTTTCGGGAGATAGCCATGGGAAGAGAATTTGAACGGAAATACCGGGCGGATTCCGGGATTATCGCCGCCATCCGGGCGTCCTTCGGGGACTTTTCCGAAATCCGGATGGAAACGGTCTATTATGACACGCTGGACGCCGCCCTGAGCCGCCGGCGCTGGATGCTGCGGCGGCGGTACGAAAACGGGATTTCCGTCTGCACCCTGAAAACGCCCCTCCCCGACGGCAGCCGGGGGGAATGGGAGACCCCATGCGACGATATCAGATTGGCAATAAAAGAGTTATGTAAACTCGGCGCACCGGAAGACCTGCTGACCCTGACGGAAGGCGGCCTGACGGAAGCCTGCGCCGCCCGGTTCACCCGGCTGGCAAAGCGGCTCACGCTGGAACGCTGCACCGTGGAGCTGGCGCTGGACGAGGGCGCGCTGATGGGCGGCGGGAGGACGCTTCCCTTTGCCGAAATAGAGGTGGAGCTGAAATCCGGCGAGGAAGCCGCCGCGACCGCCTTTGCCGAAACGCTGGCGTGGAAATTCGGTCTGACCCCGGAACCAAAAAGCAAGGCGCAGCGAGCCATGGAGCTGCTGCATTAAGTACCCAAAAGGACATACAGGAGAGAGAACTATGCCCAAATTTGAGACGCTGTTTTCCAAATACGACCGTCTGGTGCTGTTCGACACCGAGACCACCGGCCTGCTTTTCAGCCGGGACGAGATCATCGAGTTTGCCGCCGCAGTGCTGGAAAAAGTGGACGGAACGCCCCGGGTAGTGCAGGAATATGACCAGCTGGTCGCCCTGTCCCCCGGCGGGTTCGTGCCGCCGAAAATTCAGGAGCTGACCGGCATTTCCACCCAGGATCTGCGGGAACGGGGACTGCCCAAGACCAGAGTCTGCCGGGACATTGCCGAAATGATTCAGGGCAACACCCTGCTGCTGGCCTACAACGCCCATTTTGACCTGAGCTTCCTGTTTTACATGCTTCTCCGGGACGGCGACCCGGCCGTGCTCAAGGGCAAGGACAAGCTGGATTTGCTCACGGTCTATCGTGACCGCCACAGCTATCCCCATCGGCTGTGCAGCGCCATTGAGGTCTACGGCCTGTCCGGCAAGGTGGTCAATTCCCACCGGGCGGTGGATGACGTGCTGGCCACCGTGGCGGTGATGGAGGAAATGGAGAAGGAAAAGGACGATTTGGAACGTTATGTAAACCTTTTCGGCTACAACCCCAAATACGGCATCGAGGGCAAGCCCATCAGCTCCATTACTTACAAGCCTCAGCCCTATAATCCGGTGAAGCCGCTGTACGAGGCGTAAGCTCGGGAAAGCGTGAAAAATCGGAGGCTGCGGAGGAAAAATGATCAGAATTGAGGAAATACCGGTCTCCAGAATTGATGATTTCTGGAACATTCAGTTTCGGTATCTGGTGGACGACGGCATGATCACGACGGAGGAAGAAAAGGCGTATTTTCAGAGTCCGGAATACCGGGATGTGCTGAAAGGGCATATGCTGCGCACACCGGATACGCTGCACATGATTTATTTTGTCCGTGACGGAGTGCGAATCGGCGCGTCGCAATACTGTACGTTCCAGAGCGAAGACGGAAAGTGCTTTATCCTGGATTTCTGGGTCTTTCCGGAGTACCGCGGCAATGGAACGGGGCATGAGTGCTTTCAGACCCTCCTGGAATACACGAAACGGGATGGCGCACTGTATTATGCCCTGAACTACGCAAAGGAGGACTCGCGCAGATTCTGGCTGTCGCTTGGATTTACGGACAACGGCGTGGACGAATATGGTTCTCCGCTGATGATAAGAAAAGACAGATAACGTCACATTTTTCAGGAATGTGCCGCCAAAATCGCAAAAAACAACCACAGGAGGTAAGAATATGCTGAATCCATCCGCCTATGCTCTGGGTGCCAACCGCTCCTGCATCCGGGACTTGTTTGAATACGGCTGCCGGCGCGCCGCCGTTGTTGGCCGGGAAAACGTCTACGACTATTCCCTGGGCAACCCCTCTATCCCCTCGCCGAAGGAGGTGGACGAGACGGTGCGCCGAATCCTCGACGACACCGATTCTCTGCTGATTCACGGCTACACCTCCGCCGTGGGCGATTACGCCACCCGGAAAGCCATTTCCGACGATCTGAACGCCCGCTACGGCGTGTCCACCGACCCGGAGGAATTTTTTATCGGCTGCGGCGCGGCGCCGGAGCTGGTGAGCGTGTTCCGGGCGCTGGCGGTTCCGGGGGCGGAAATTCTGGCGGTCGCGCCCTATTTCCCGGAGTACAAGCCCTTCGCCCAGGAGGCGGGGCTGGAATTTAAGGTCGTCCCGGCGGACATCCCCTCCTTCCAGATCAACCTGACTGCCATGGAACAGATGATTACGCCACACACACAGGCAATTATCCTCAACTCCCCCAACAACCCCTCCGGCGTGGTCTACACCCGGGAGACATACCAAAAGCTGGCGGCAATCCTCAACAAAAAGGCCGCGGAGTATGGCCACCCCATTTACATCGTCTCCGACGAGCCGTACCGGGAGCTGGCCTACGGGGTGGAGGTACCCTTCCTGCCGGAAATCTACCGGGATACCGTCATCTGCTATTCCTATTCCAAGTCCCTGTCCCTCCCCGGCGAACGGATCGGCTATGTGTATGTGCCCCAGAAGGCCACGGACGGCAAGGCGCTGTATTCCGCCGTTGCGGGCGCTGCCCGGGCGGGCGGCCACGTCTGTGCCCCCAGCCTGTGGCAGAAGGTCATCGCCCGGTGCGCCCACCTGCGCCCGGACCTGGCAAGCTACGACCGCAACCGCAAGGCGCTGTACGAGGGGCTGACACGGATGGGCTACGAAATGGCGAAACCCGACGGCGCGTTCTATCTGTTCATCAAAGCTCCCGGCGGCGACGCCAACGCATTTTCCGACGCGGCGAAGAAGAAAGACCTGCTGGTGGTACCCGGCGACGGCTTCGGCTGTCCGGGGTATTTCCGCATCTGCTACTGCGTGAGTCTGGAAATGATTCAAAGGAGTCTTCCGGTGTTTGAGGAACTGATTAAAGAGTTTGCGGGAAGAACCGCCTGAGTCCGTGCGTTGCCAAGATTCTGGAGCGGCACAGATACATAGTTGTATAAATAAGAAGCTGTGCGAGAAATGCTGGCTGCTCCATCACATGCCAAGAAACCGTATGCTTTTCGGTAAAAATCAGTCAGGGGGTGTCCATACGAATACCGTATATTGCCCTGTTATACGGGGGCAGATCGACGGAACAACGTGCTTAGAAATTGTTGATGTTGCCGACGGGCTAATCAATGCACGTATTTTGGAAGATATTGAGGCGGTTAGCGACTGGAATGACGGGTTACGTCAAAAATGCCTAAACTGTCCTTACCATGCTGATATTGGATAGAAAGGGAAATTGAACGGGCATTGTGTCCACCAAAAGACAAGTTGCTGTTATTGGGTATCCGTGAAGTAAAATAGGCACCACCTGACATTGAATATTTCAGGTGGTGTTTTTTGTTACTGCAAGGGATTCCCTAACTTTTTTCTAATTCGGAGATTCCTTAAAAATCCGGAATGAACCCGGTATCCGCCGCCTCGGCCTCCTGGGTGAAGCCTTCCAGCTCGTTCAGATACATCCAGCTGAGCACCGCGTCGTATTCTTCATCGGTGACCCGGCGGTCGAATGGGGCGGGCAGGCCGCCCATGGGCGTGTACTGGCGCATCAGGCTCACCAGCACCTCCCCGGGGGCGAAATTCTCCCCGATCCAGTCCAGCACCCGCAGGGAATTCTCCACATTTCCTGGCAGAATCAAGTGGCGGATGATGACGCCCCGGGTGACCTTTTCCCCCTCCCAGCGCACCGCGCCCACCTGCCGCACCATCTCCCGGATGGCGTCGGCAGCCACGGGAAAGTAGTCCGCCGCCCCGGACAGCTGCCCGGCCAGACGGGCGTCCGCGTACTTAAAATCGGGAAGGTAAATGTCAACGCGCCCCTCCAGCGACCGCAGCGTCTCCACCCGCTCATATCCGCCGCAGTTGTACACCACCGGCACGGGCAATTTCGGCCGCAGCGCCGGGAGAATCGTGGGCAGAAAGTGGGTGGGGGTCACAAGGTCGATGTTTTCCGCCCCCTGGGCGATCAGGTCTTCAAACAAACGCCGAAGCCCGGCGGAATCCGTGGCCTTCCCCACCGCGCCGCCGCTGATGGCGGCGTTCTGGCAATAGCGGCACCGGAGCGTGCAGCCGCCGAAGAAAACCGCGCCGCTTCCACCGATCCCCGCCAGCGCCGGTTCCTCCCATTTGTGGAGCATGGCCTTGGCCACAAGGGCGGTATCCGGGCAGCCGCAGAAGCCCCGCTGTCCCGCCGTCCTGTCCACGCCGCATTGCCGTGGGCAGAGATTGCAGTTTTCGTAATCCATATCCATCCCATCCTTTGGGGGTATCATATCAGTTTTTTCGCCTTTTCTCAACCCCGGACTTTACCGGCGGGAGAAAATGTGGTAAACTACAAAAATAAACTGTCTGCACCCCTCGCAAACAGCTTTCAGAAAGGGGTAATTGCAATGGAAATCCGATTTGCCGAAACCCGGGACATTCCCGGTATGATCAACCTGCTGCTTCAGGTGGGGGAAGTCCACCACCGCATCCGCCCCGACCTGTTCCGGGCGGGCGCGCAGAAATATGACGAGCAGGCCCTCGCCCGGATGCTCACCGACGACACCCGCCCCATTTTCGTCGCCGTGGAGGACGGGAAGGTGCTGGGCTACTGCTTCTGCATTTTGCAGGTGTGGGAAAACGACCCGGTGCTCCTGGACGACCGCACGCTGTATATTGACGATCTGTGCGTGGACGAAGCCTGCCGGGGCAAGCACGTAGGGCAGGCTCTGTACGACCACACCCTGGCCTATGCCCGGAGAATCGGCTGCCGCAGGGTGACGCTGAACGTGTGGTGCGGCAACGACAGCGCCATGCGCTTCTACGAAAAACAGGGGTTAAAGCCCCGGAATATCCACATGGAAACCGTTTTGTGAGGAATGCCATGCTAATCAAGAACCAGATTTACGAAGCCGAGATCACGGACTACACCGCCGAAGGACAGGGCGTCGCCCACATTGAGGGCTGCGCCGTGTTCATCCCCAACGCCGTCGCCGGGGAGAAGGTGCGCGTCCGGGTGGAGAAGGCGCAGAAGACCTGGGCGGCGGGAAAAATCGTGGAGATTCTGGAAAAGTCCCCCCACCGGGTCAACCGGGAGTGCGAGGTCGCCAAGCTCTGCGGCGGCTGCGATTTCTGGCACATGGACTACGCCGAGGAGACCCGACTGAAGGCCCAGCGGGTGAAGAATTGCTTAAACCGCATCGGCGGCGAGAATCTGGAAGAAGTCCCCATTCTCGCCGCCCCCGACTGCCACGGCTACCGCAACAAGGCGCAGTATCCGGTGGCGGTGAAGAAGGGGCGCGCCTACGCCGGATTCTACCGGGCGGGTACCCACGACGTGGTGGAAAACGCCCGCTGCCGTATTCTCCCGGAGGAGATCGACGCGGCAAAGGATGCGGTAATTGATTATGTAAACCAATGCCGGGTCAGCGTCTACGACGAGACCACCGGCAAGGGGCTTCTGCGGCACATTTACGTCCGCCGGGGCGCCGTATCCGGGCAGATTCTGGTGTGTCTGGCGGTGAACGGGGAAAAAATCCCCCGGCCGGAGGCGCTCATCCAGCGGCTGAGCGGGATTCCCGGCTTTACCACGCTGGTGCTGTCCGTGAACACGAAGCGGGGCAACGCCGTACTGGGCGACCGCTTTCTCACCCTCCACGGCCCCGGCTATATTGAGGACACCCTCTGCGGCCTGAGCTTCCGGCTGTCTCCCCGGTCGTTTTACCAGGTGAACCACCATCAGGCGCAGCGGCTGTACGAAATGGCGATCTCCCAGGCGGGGATCACCAGGGCCGACACGGTGCTGGACTTATACTGCGGCGCCGGCACCATCACGCTGGCCATGGCGGGCGCGGCAGGAAAGGTCATCGGCGTAGAGGTCGTCCCCCAGGCGGTAGAGGACGCGAAGGACAACGCGGCGCGAAACGGCATTCTGAACGCGGAATTTTTCTGCGGCGACGCCGGACAGGCGGCGCTGGAGCTGGAAAAAAGCGGCGTCAGGCCGGATGTTGTGGTAGTAGACCCGCCGAGAAAGGGCTTAAACGCGGACACCATCGAAGCCCTCCGCCGCATGTCCCCCAAGCGCATCGTCTACGTCTCCTGCGACCCCGCGACCCTGGCCCGGGACGTAGCGCTGCTAAAGGAGCGCGGCTACACCCTAAAAACCGCCGCTGCTGCGGACTTGTTCCCGAGGTGCGCTCATGTGGAGACGGTGGTCCTCTTGTCACGGGAAACAAATCCACTGACAGTTGAGGTCAGAATGGAAGTGGAAACCGGCGAGGTCAAGGAGCATCCGACCTATAAGCGTATTCAGGAGTATGTGCAGGAGAAGTACGGCTTCAAAGTCCATACGGCATATATTGCAGAGGTCAAGCGTATGGTCGGACTGGATATGCACAAAGCACCGAACGCAGTGGAGCAGAGAAAACATGAGTATCATCCCTGCCCGCCTGAAAAGGTTGAGGCAATCAAGGATGCACTGCGGCATTTTGGCTTAATTGCTGAGTGAATTGACTATGAGGCAGTAAAAACGCCGTGCTAAAATCGAGCGTAGTGAAAACAGCAAATATCTTTATTCTTGCGCAAAAAAGTATATTAGAAAGCAAAGCACGATACCGATACCTCTCTGACCGAGGACGAGATCATCCAGCTTTACGGAAAGCGGTGGGATATCGAGGTGTTTTTCAAAACCTGCAAGTCGGTCTTGAGACTGACGAAGGAATGCCGTTCTCTATCTTACGATGCCATGTGCGCCCAGACCGCCATTGTATTTACGCGGTATCTGTTTCTGGCAGTCGGCGTCCGGGAGGAAAGAGACCTTCGCTCATCCGGGCCGCTGTTCTGCCTGACAGCGGATGAGATAGCGGATATCTCCTTTGCCGCCGCTTTCGAGAAATTGCAACTTTTTCTCCAAAAACTGCTGGAGGGATTTATTACCCGGAAAGAGGAAATCTGCGCGCTGGTCACGGATTTCCTTGCGGGTTTGCCTGCTGACATGAAGCGTTTCCCCGATTTTAAGGGGTTAATGGGCACCATTATACTTCTACGCCTGAAACGGGGTGCGAAGTTTGAGTAAACAATTTGTGAACAAAAAAGGTAAAATCAACCGTAGAAAACGGTCTACATACCGTTCCGTTGGCCATGCGGCGTGTGGTTAGTTCGTATTTCCGCAAATACTCT
>OGXR01001457.1_pt1 | contig 17355 bp, 15 predicted proteins | sample 1576331 | NCBI WGS metagenome assembly OGXR01 (sample SAMEA3541473, study PRJEB24748) | human gut metagenome | biome: human gut; feature: human-associated habitat; material: faeces | place: China | collected 2012 | reverse complement strand
TCACTGCTACTGGTAACATAACCATCCTCCTGTAATCTAATGTAATAAGGGTAGCGTTCTCCTATCCTAATAGAATTTTCTCACAACTGGTGTCCAAAAATCAGGACTTGATATACTTCCCAGACTTAATTCTTTTATCCACTGGTTTTACAGCATCCTTTGGAATGGCCCATGTATTACCAAATTTCATAGCCCCTTCTATCATTCCTTCATTGCAAATGGTCTGCACTCTTCTAACTGATAAATTCCATTTTACTGCTGCTTCTTTAATAGTCATAAACTCCATATTTTCTTACCTCAATAAAGTTCTAAAATACGACATTTTACCCTATCTTTTATTATAAGCGTAGAGACGCCGAAAATCAATCTAAACCTGTATAAAATCCTGCGTACAGCACCATACTCTATTGCACACATAATCATATAAAAATAACCTTTCAGCGCACATATTATAAGCTACGCCAAAAGGTTTATTTTCACTACACCCGTATTCTATTTTTCGATTAACGCACATATTTAACAGGCTTATTTTTTTAATATGTTCTAGCCAATATAGTCCTCAAACCCGCTTAAACTAAGCATTTCTTAGAGAGGAGACAAACAGTCTCCACGTGTCCCTATCTGGTTCATACTTGCCAGAAAATATGTTTTCTTTTGGCATAAATAAAGCCCTCCATTTCTTTTTGTGATAGATTAATTATACCAAAATCCAACATTTATATAAAATTATATTTTACTGTTCGTCCTCATCATCTTCAAAATTCATATTTATATTTTCTTTATCCATATAACCATCAATCACATTTCCATCATCATCAATAAAAAATACACGATATTTTTTATCTGTATGGTCTATGATATTTACATATGTATTCTCATTGTGAATTTCATAAATCACAGGTGCATTATCCTCAGCAGAAAATGTTATACCTTTCCCAAGCTGTGCTTTGCCTAAATCATATATAAGACTCAAAGCTAATGGCAGCAATACATCCTTAAGGAAAAATTTTATAACTGCATAGAACTTTTCTTTAAATTCGTTATTTTCAATATCTGCCTCACCAAGAGTATCGTTTTTTATTTCTTCCCTAACAACATTTCCTAACTCTTCTTTGCTTATTTCTGGCTCTCCAGCTTCTTCTTTTGCTGTTTCATATGCATAATCAATAACCTCTGAAAATTTGGAATTTATTATATTATCTGTATTCAATAATTCGCCTAAATGAGATTGTAAGCCTGCAAATGAGCTCATGTCTATTTTAGGCATCTGATCAGCTAATTGTTGTAATCCTGCCTGTAATCCAGTCAATTTTCCATAATCAATATTTATTGAAAATTCAGACCACATACGCATGGATTTATTAATAGAACTTTCTGGATCGTTTAATACAGTTTGCCATGCTTGCATCTGCTTATGTAAATCACTTCCTACAAGTGATTTTTGTAGTGCTTCTATTCCTGCTGTTATACCTTTTAGATTTTTATAAAATTCACTATCCAACATTTTTGTATATGAATCTAATAATTCACTTGTTATTGCTGACATATAATTTACCTCCTGTCATTGTTTATATCTCAATAGTAATACTTTCTTTTGTGACATATAGGACAACTTTTTATTTATGATGTTTTACTAACAAAAAATATTTCTATCGCTTCCAGCTTAAAACTATACACTATATTGTGGTTGCTCTATTTTATAAAATACTATATATTGTGGTATATTTCAAGTATAAAAAAGCAGGTATATTTCAACCTGCTAATTCTTATTTATTCAATACATCTCCTATTATGCTAACCATCTTATCATTTTTTAGCTGTCTTTCAAATGTTACATTTATTCCATCAGCTTTTAGAGCTTTGAAAAATTCCTCTGCACATTCTATTCTATATCCTTCAGCTTTACGAAGATCGGCTTCATGTTCATAATCCTTTGTTTCTACAACAAGATTTAATGTCTGTGTTCCATCCTTTTGTTTTAATAAATACATAAAGTCTGGGCTGTAGGTCTGTCCATCTATTGTAGGTATTGCAATACTTCTTCTTGGTATCTTACCATACACAACAACACTATCTATATCAGTACGAATATTTTCTAATTCCAAATCCGAATCATGTACAAGTGAATTGTATAAATAATTTTTATTTATAGCTCCATCCGCATCTTTTGAGCCAATATATAATTTTGTAATAGCATCTACAGGTGTTCCATCTGAATTTGTTAATGCTGTCCTTACTACTGGTATATCTGCCTTCTTATATGAAAAATGACCTTTTAAGTTGTTGTACTTCCAGTCTGAAAATCCATTTATAATATTGCTGGCAGTCTTTTCATTTATCTTATATGAATCTATTGTGCTCCTTTTATTTGCTTCACAAAATGCTTTGTGTATTTTTGTAATAGAAATATTTGTTGCTTTGTTAATACGTTTAAGAAAATCATTATATTTCATTTTCTTTTTTATAACATATGGTACACTACCACCATTATTTACAACCATCTGCCCTTCATTCGCTTTTACCTCTGATCTGACACTTGAAATTATTATATCTGTAAGTGACTGTAAAATAATTTCTGGTAATGCAACATCTATTTTATCATCTATCTCATCATCATACTGTAATGTGTATTTTTGATTTAATAGCATCCATAAATCTTTGATTTTATCATATGCATCTTTATTGATAGTAACCTTTTCATTCTTATCTTTGTTTCTATCCTTGACTTTGCTATTTGCCTTAGATTGCTGTATTTCTGGATATTTTTGTAATAATTCATCAAGTTTTCCAGCTATAACTTTTTTGTCGGCATCAACTAAACCATCCATAAGCATCTGTGCAAAAACAACATTTTTATCAATTTTTCTGCTGTCTGCTATTTTAGTTAATTGAGTATCTGTTATAATATCAATCTTTGTTCCACGTTCACCATTGATTTCTTTTACTAATTCTTCTGCAAAATCAGCCTCACTAAAATCAACAATATAGTTTAACATAAATTCTCTATTAGATACCCTGCTTCCAATAGTATTTACAGGTAATCTTAATCCACGTCCTACTTCTTGCATCCTGCTTATGTCACTACCGCTTGATCGCAATTTCGCTATTGTAAATACATTTGGATTATCCCAGCCTTCTTTCAATGTCCATTTTGAAAATAAAAATCTTCTGGTATTAAATGATCCATCTGTATTTCTGATTGAAAGTAAGCCTTTTTTGTCACGCAAAATAACATCTACTTCTTTTTTAATATTCTCATCCGTATCACTATTATCTTGTGCAAAATATCCAGCTTGGCACCCTTCAATATCTGCAAGTGTAGCCTCTAAATATTCCTTATATTCATTTTCAAAAAATGTTAAATCTGGAAGTATATTTTCTATTGCTTCTCTTAATAGCCTATTGAACATTTCTTTTAAAAATGGTGTGTTTCCTTCTTTTGGTCTGTATGAATACACATCATCTATAAAAAATAATGCTAATGTTTTTATCTTTATCGGATCATCACCATTGAAATTTTCACGTTCCGTTTCAAAATGTCTTTTTAATGCAAGTCTTATCATTTCTTCTTGGTATGAATTTGCATAGGTATCTACTTCAAATTCTTCACCTACACGCTTTTCAATACCATTCGATAATACAATAGCATTACTTCCAGATATTCCAGTTATATATAAATTTCCAAACTCTGAACTAATCATAGATAATGAATCATCTTTTGCAAGTTCAAATGTTTTGGTTGTTGTCTTTGTTTTATACTGTAATCTTGCTTTCTTATTTGCTATGCTTAATACTTTTACTTTTTCTTCACTTTTTGTTGCAGGAGCAAAATGCTCTTTTGCAATTCCCTTGATTAAGCCTTGATCAAATGATGCATATGCATCAAGATTATATATCAAATTACAATAATCAATTTTCTTTATCTTATTTTTTCCACTACCGATACTGATTTCTGGAAATGTTGCTCCATATCTTATAATGCATTGTGGATTTAATCGGTTTTTAATAACACCATATGATTTCTGATCTCTTGAAAATTTATGTGGTTCGTCAATTATTACTATTGGTCTTGTTGCTCCGATTGCATCCAATGGATTAAAAAAGTTTTCAACAGAACTATCATAATCACTTCTTGTTAATGTTCCTGTTTTTTCTGTTCCTGTAAGCAATGCCATATTTACCAATAATACATATATTTTGTTTTTTATCTTATCTGATCCTGTTACATAATCACGTACAACAGATGGAAAATATTTTTTTCCTTTTTTCTGCTTCTTTGCCGCATCTACTGTACATAATTCTATTTCACAATCATAACCGCAAGTATCAGCAAAAAATTTTCTTACATAACTATCTTCTATAAATGACTTTGTTCCTTCTTTAATTGGAAGCGATGGAACTGCTATAACAAATTTGTTAAATCCATATCTTTGATGCAATTCAAAAATTGTCTTTGTATATACAAATGTCTTTCCTGTTCCAGTTTCCATTTTTATATCTATATGTAAATAATCCTTTGCAGGTAAATAACTACATTCTGCATTTTCAACAGACTTTTGTAACTCTGTTATATTTGATTCTATGTTAGAATCTTTTATATTAACTAATGGATTCATATAATAAAAAGAGGGTACGCCAACAGCAACATTTTCAAATACCTTGCTTACCGCATCTACCGCATATTGCTGGTGTGGTAAATCTTTTTGTAAAAGCAAATCCATTAAATCACCCCCTTAGTATCTTGTATCAATATTAACATTCAAATCTTTTCTGCTTCCTTTTAATATGCTTAAATTTCTTTGTATCGTTTCTGAAATTGTCCATGATTCAAAACTATATCCAAATAAAACTATGTGCTCTGGATTAAATGTAATGTCACTTACATACATTTTAATCAATGCATCTACATTATCTTTTGTAAACTGCCTTCCAATTAAATACAGATGCTTGCCACAATAATATGCCTTATATCCAGCCAAATCCACTTCTTTTACGTCTGGATTAAATCCATATCCATCTTTACATAACCAAGTTGTAAGTATTATATTTTCACCTATTTCATCATTAAGACTGTTTTCAACAAGCATCACATCTGGATCAAATTCTTCCATTTTTTCAATAGAATCATCTTCTAATTGCTTAATGTAATAATGCGTGTAACCATAGTCTATATCTGCTCCTGTTTCTTCTTGTACCAACTTTGCAGATGCTTCTATTCTTGCACGTCCAATTTCATCTATTGTTCTATATCCTGCCTTATATGGTGCATCTTTTTCTTTTACTGCTTCATCTAACTGCAGGTGTATATATCTTATATTTGTTCCCTTTTCTGCGTTCATTTTCATTACTGTGTGTGCAGTTGTTCCAGAACCAGAAAACACATCTAAAACAATATCATTGCTTTCTATTCCTAATGCTGTAAAAATTGATGCCATTAAATCAACATCTTTCGGATTAGAAAAATATTTTGCATCCCCCAGCAACTTTTCAATCATCTTTGATGCAACACGTCCATCTTTATATTTAATGCTTGTTAATGACTGATATTCTGTGTTTTTTAAATATGTCTTATCTTTTGGAACTGTTGTTTCATCAATTCCGAAATGAACCATATCATTCTCTATTTTTTCAAGCATTGTTGCCTCTGGGTATCTCCATCCATTTGCAGGAGCTTTTACTACTTTTCCTGTTACTGGATGTACTACATCATATACATATTGACCAGAATTTGGCCCAGAGATATCAGATGCAAAATATACCCCATCATGGTCATCATACCAACTATAATGTTTACTATCCCTTATCGGGTTTGAATCTGGGTACTGTCCAAACCATTCTAATGCTTTTTTATGAATACCTTCTCTATCATATTCATCAAATTCTTTTCTTATCTTTTCAAATGCCTTATATATTTCATTAAGTCCTTCTTTTTTTTCTTTCCATTGTCCTTTATTTATATCCTTGTTTTTTACATAGAATAAAATATATTCATTCTGCATAGATATATAATCTTGGTCATTTTTACTACTATTCTTCCAGATTATTTCTCCAGCATAATTTCTTTCATCAAACACATCATCACACAATAATTTTAAGTTTGCATGCTCATTTTCATCTATTGATATTACTATAACACCATCATCTGTTAATAAATCACGAGCCATAAGTAGACGAGGTAACATAAACATACACCATGCTGAATGTGATGCAGATCCCCTTGTTGTTAAATCTAATATTCTTTCTGCTTCTGTTTCACTTAAATTTAATTTTTCCATTAATGTCGGTACTGTAAAAGAGAACTTGTCATGATATGTAAATCCATCTGATCCTGTATTATATGGCGGATCTAAATAAATACATTTGATTAATCCACGATATGAATTTAAGAGGTGCTTCATAGAATCAAAATTATCACCTGTTATATAGACATTTTGACTATTTCTATTTATATCCTGCTTATTGTGTTCTTCATCTGGAACAAGCAAAGTATCTTCATCTAATGATGTTAAATACTTTGCATAGCTTTTTCCCAGAAAATTTAATTCATATCCTTCATTTGTTATATCTATATTGTCTGTTAATAATTCCTTAAATTTTAACAGATCAAATTTTCCCTCATTTGTAAAGCAAGATGGAAAGTCTGCTCTTAATTTGTTTATTGTATCATCACTTATATTAACTGCTTCATTTGCACGAATTTCATCTAACATAGTATCAAATTCCTTTCAAGACAATTTATATTAATTATACCAAAAATCCGCCATTTTTGCTATCAGAATCTTGTCAAAATGTCAATGTTTAAAGCCTTGTTGCTGTTCTTAATAACCTTTGTATTCTTTTCCATCATTTCATTTATAGACCAATCATTGAAGTTATAGCCAAACAACACAATATACTTAATATTAAACTCTGGATCTTCTATGATCCGCTTCATTAATGCATTTAGATGTTCTTCTTTAAATCCTGCATCTATTAAATATAAGTGATTTTCACACATATATGCACTATACCCAGCTAAATCTATTTTACATATATCTGCATCTATTCCATAGCCATCTGCACATAACCACGTTGTTATAATCGTATCATTTGTTATTACATCACCGATATTTACAACATTTTTATTTGGATCAAACTCTTCCATATTTGCTATTGTATCTTCATCCACTTCTTTTACTGTATAATGCTTAAATCCTAAATCACCTGTACATTCTGGATGCTCCTTTTTTATCTTCTGTGCCGATAATTCTATTCGCTTTCTGCCTATTTCATCTATTGTTTTATATTCTTTGCTTTCTACTAACTAATAGATTTACTATTTATATTAGTAACATGAATAAGAGAGTGAGTATTAACTATAGATTTATTTAACTGTTATATAAAGATACATGATACCTTTATAGATAACATTTATTTAACTGTATCTGTATCAATAAGATTAAGTAATAGTAATCATATCTGTATAGATTAAGAAGTATAAGAGTACATCTATCTGTATGAGATAATTCTATTAAGAGATATTAAGTATATGGATTTATCAAAAAGCCAACTTTCTTCCAAAAATTAAAAAGAACCCCCGAAGGAGCAATGTCATTAAGTTAAGATGACCAATCAAGATCTTAGCATCAGAAATGATGCTAGGGTCTTTTTATTTTGTAATAAATGATTGACATATGATTCGAAATGTGCGGCCGCTTTCGCTATTGAATGATAATGAGGTAGCGAAAGCGGCCCTTGTAATTAAGAACATCTTGATTGCAAGGAGGTAACGCATATGAGCAATTATATTAATCAAGTTTCAGATTCTCTAAAGAATCATATTTCGGAATTAGCTAACAATCCATGTTTATTTCTTCGAAACCCCAATGTCGATTTCTCTCGAAAACGGAAAATTGATTTCAAAACTTTTATAGGAATCATGATGAATTCGGGTGGAGCTACTATGAGTAAAGAACTACTTGATTTCTTTGATTTTAACAAAAATACTTCGTCTGTGTCAGCATTTACGCAACAACGTTCAAAAGTACTTCCAGAGGCTTTTGAATATTTGTTTAAATCTTTTACGGATGACAACCTTCCAACTACTAATAATTATCATGGTTATCGTTTAATTGCATGTGATGGAAGTAACTTGACCATTGCAACCAATCAAAAGGATCCAGAAACTTTTTGGGAACGTAATCAGTATGGTTCAATTGTTAATAAACTACATCTCATTCCTTTAGATAACTATAAAACAACGAAGCCCGTTAGCCCTTGTGGTTAGCGGGTTTTCGCTGTTCTGTACTTGTTGCAAAATCCGCTTCGGTCAAATCTCGGTCAAATAATTTTCTAAAGAAATGTTGCACCTTTTCTATTCTCTTTCTTATTCTTGTTCTGATTATATGATTTCCTTATACAAATTCTGTAATTTATCCATTTCCGATTTTGCTTTATCATCTGTGACGTGCGTATACAAATCCAGTGTGATTGCTATGGAATAATGTCCGAGGAATCCTTGTACTACCTTTGCGTCAATCCCGGCTTCAAAACAACGCGTTGCAAAAGTATGACGAAGTGCATGTGGATAAAAATGCGGAATCGGTATAAACACTGTCTTGTTTTTCTCTGCCTGCTTTTTTCGTTCCTTATTGATAGATTTTTCTATCCAGTCTAACGTCACTTGAAAGGTGTGTTCTGTAATCGGTTTTCCGTTCTTTCCAACAAACACAAGATTTTCAAATCCCTCTAATGGTTGCCATTCACTAGCTGACAACTGCATTTCTTTCAACTGAATCCACTGACGTTTTAAAGCCTTATACACACTGTCCTGCATGGGAATCGTCCGTATACTGTTCTTTGTCTTTGGTGTCTGGTACTTGAATACATACTTCTTTGTTTCCTTATCTTTGATATACACCAACGTTTTATTTACAGAAATTTCCCGTTTCCGAAAATCTACATCATCCCATGTAAGCCCAAGCAGTTCTCCGCCACGCATTCCCGTTCCGAGTGCTACCTGTATGAGATTCTCGTGTATTCTCTCCTTTGCGTGTTCCAATACTTCCCGTTGTTCTTTCACAGTCAGTACCCGTATCTGTTTTGTCTTTGTTTTGGGAACTTCCACTCCTGCACATGGGTTGAATGTAAGAATCCTGTTATGCACTGCATATTTGAACATAGCATTGAGAATATTATACACATCCCGTATAGTCTTTGTGCTGTAATCATCATCTGCCATATTCTGAAGCAGACGTTCCAAAATAATCGGATTAAAATCTGCCACACGTTGTTTTCCTATCTGCTTCTTTATGTAACGTCTGTAAAAATCATCATAACGTACTTGTGTACTCTCCTTGATAGTCCGCTTCTTATGGGTATTCAGCCAGATATCAAACCATGTATCCAGAGTGATATTATCGCCCTTTCCTTTCAACCCATGCTTGACTTCATAGCGTAAATCTTCCATTTCTTGAACTAACTTTTTTAAGTCCGCATTATCTTTTGTATACGTTTCTCCTTTGTAATAAAACCGCCCTCTGTAAATTCCGCTTTTTCTCTGCATAATTCCCGGCGGTAATGGATTTCCTTTTAAGTCCTTGCCCAATCTGCACGCTCCTTTCCGTGCAAGGACTATCAGAACTGGTCTGACAGTATTATATGCTTATTTGTGTTTATACTGCAATTACTTCATATTTATTTTTCAGATTATGCCCTTTGTTTTTCTTCAAAAACTGGTCTAAAACCTCAGAGCGTATAAGAATCTTATTTCCAATCCTTATGACCGGAATCTTCTGCCATGTAATCAGCTTTCGCAGATTATTTCTTCCAATTCCCGTATACTCTGACGCTTCATTCACTGTAAGGGCTTTCTTTGTCTGTATCGTTTTCTGTGTATGTTCTGTCAAAGATTCTCCTTTCTTCTTCCCTCAAAAGGAAAGATTTTTTATAGTCCTCATATATGCGTTGTTGTTCTTCGTTCATCTGCCCCCGTTCTATTAGCTGGCGGATATAATCTCTGTTATCCAGTTTTCCGATTTTATCCATTAGCTTTAAAGAGGGCGAAACTGCTACGTTCAGCCACTGCCATGTTCGTTCCAGTGTCTTTTTCTCTGGATTCATGGTCAACTTTATCTTCCCTACATCCTGCATGAGTTCTTCCCACGGGGGATAAGTAGGATAAAGCCGTTTTCTTGTAACCGTGCTGTTTTCCGGCTTCTGTAAAAACCGCACTTTCTCGTTTAATACAGACAACGCAATCCGTGCCACATCCCTGTCTTTCAGAAGTTCTTCTACTAATCTGACCGCTTTTTTGTGCCGGAATCGAAGTTCATATCTGTTCCAGTCCGGGTTGAGTTCTTTTCCGAACTTTTCTGCCTGTTCATATCCCTTTTCATAGAATGTAATCCGAAAATCACTGTGTTTACTGCCGAGATATAGTGTTTTTCCCTGCGCTTCTATTTCATCCTCTTTCAGTCTATCAGAACGATTCTCTGCTGTATCACGCAACTGACTAGATATCAGCCCCTCGTTTTTCAGACGAATCAATTCCGGGATAGACAGATAAGGCTTTGTATCGTCGATTGCCAAGTCTATCCTCGGAAAATTCACCGGGTATCTGCAAACTCTTTCCAGAAAATCAAACCATGTTTCCTTATTCATCATAAGGAAATTTTCATAATTCCTGCACCCCGAACCACTCATAAGAATCTGAAATCCCTCATACTGTGCATTTCCTGTCGGTTTCAGAATCTTGATATTGTCAAATCTTGCTATCAGTTCGTGTCCAGCAATTCCTTTTTCCTTACCATGCAGTTCCATAAAACTCAGTGGAATCCGCAAGATATCTTCTATGATTATGAACACGTCTACACCTTTGACAGTAATCTGACACCAGTCAATCAGTGCTGTCAAATCTTCTTTCTGACGAGTTACCCCCCTGTTAGTATAGGGGGGTTCTGAAATTTTCATTACCTCTGTTATCATCATCCCTGCCTTTCGTAGTATGCCGTGGCTTTCGCCACGTTCCCGGAACTTCTCTACTCCCTTTGCTCCTTTCACGCTGTACGGAGCAGTCCGCAGAGAATTTCCGGGAACAGTCTCTACACGTTTCCTTTTCCGGTAACAACACGGATACCCTTGCAGGAGATTCTGTCCACCAATACCGGGAAGTTTCCTCTCTGCACATAAGGGGCATATACCGCTTCTTCTAGTTCTACCACTGTGTAAGGCTCTACCTTTGGAAGTTCTGTTGCTTCCAGACGGATATCTACGCTGTTTCCAAGTTTCATGCTTCCGAGGTGAAGTTTCAATGCTTCCACTTCCTCGGTTTTCTTCCGGGTTTCCTTATCATACTTGTAGCAGTAGTCTGCTCCCATGTAACGGAGTTCCCCGAACGCTTCTCTGACCTGTTCTTTTGTCAATGTAATCTGCATGCTACATTTCTCCTTTTTTGAAATCATGGTGAATGAGTGTCTGGTAAGTGTGACAAGTCCTTTTCATATCCACGTCTATATTTATTTCATTACTTTTCTCCTTACCTCTTAACCTCATCATAGACCTGTTTTTTCTTCTTGTCAACAATTATTTTACTTTTTCCCTTACTTTTTATTTTTGTATTTCAAACGCTTAACTATATCTTTTTATAACTTATTATAATTTTACCCTTACATTTATCCTTATCTTGTGTTATGATGAAAACAGAAACGAGGTGTGCATATGTTTGTGAATAAAGAAGCAGTAGGAAAACGAATTTTACAGATACGCAAGAAATACGGTTACAGTATGCAGAAGTTTGGGGAAATCATAGATAATGCCCCGAAAGGCTCTGTAAACAGTTGGGAAAAGGGTGTGAATCTTCCCAATGAGAAACGCTTGAAGCAGATTGCCACGTTGGGCAATATGACGCTGAATGAACTTCTGTATGGTTCATTTAAAGAATATGTAGATATGCTTATCACAGAAAAACTGGGGATTGAACTGCCGGAAGAATTTACCAGAACTTTCTATTCTCTTTTAGAGCAGAACGGATTTACCTACGGGGATGATATCGAGATTGTCCGGCTTGTAAACGGCTTTCTGACTTATCATAACCTTACAACAAAAGAAACCGCCATTTTCTATCAGCCAACTGCATACTCCGGCGATTATTTTGACGGTATCATACAAAAAGCGGATTCTTCCGTTCTGGTCTGCCGGGCATATGCAGATAAGGCAAACAACACCTTACATATCATTCCGGCTTTTGAGAATGGACAGACTGAGGAAGTAGCAGACTTCTTTCATGCACTGAAAAGCATAACCGCTCCACACAACAACAATTATTTCACTTCCGGCTTTCTGACACTCGGACTGGCATTGAGAGATTCCAAAGTAATTATCTATGGAATTGATGAAAAACAGGGAACAGCACAGGTAATCCCTTACGAATATGATTGCGAATCAGACGCTTATATCCAGAATGAACATCTGTCATATACCAGACAGGATAGCTTTTTCCGAGAAGCCACGAAAGAAGCGGTCTATTGGAAAATGCAATCCGACAGAAGTAACCCATAAGATAAACAAGAGGACTTGCAAGGTTTGTGACCTTTCAAGTCCTCTTATGTATCATGATGGTATTGGCTGTGTCCGTTCCGTAAAGGACTGCCCTACGGCGTCTCGGCTTCGCCTTGTTCCTTTACCTCACTAATAATAATGTTCTGATAGCAGAACTCTTACTTATACTTTTATCTTACTATTCTTTCAATTTTTACCGTTTCACCATCAATATTATACTTAAAAAAATAAAATTTAATAACATTTCCTTCTGATACTTGTTCTAGATCACCTTTACACTTAGTACAATCTAAACTAACTTTTGTCGTATCAAAAAATAGACTACTTTCTTCCTTCTCATTTAGTTCTATTAAAAGTGTATCAAAAGTTTTCTCTACAACAACCCCACTCAAATGAAACCAATGAGAATTATCATCTCCACTAGAACGCAACTCCATATTTTGACGATTCTCCTTAAAAACATTTCCTTTTACGCCAAGCACAATTAATACTATTGCAAGCAAAAGTATGATTAACAAAATCAATCGTTTCTTATCCATTAAATGTAGTCCCCGATATGTCTGTCCAACTATCAAAATCAAAATTCAAATAACGTACTGTATCCCCCCATCCATCAAATACCATCAATGTATGTACTGTATTTCCAGAATTATATGCTCGCAAAGTTGCATATCCCTCTGCTGCCATTGAATGCCCCGCACGTTCTCCAGTATCACTGCTAATTATACCACAATGGACAACTGCTATATCTCCTCTATCAATGCAATTAGTGAAAAAATTATAATTGGGACTATAGTCAGTATTTTGTGTTACAGAAACATTCTTTCCAGCACAAAAGTCCACAAATCCAGGTCCAATATTGCCAATAGTTGTTGAACCATATGTTATTCCTCCACTCTCCGATGAAACTGTCGTTCCTGTTGAATCCCAAATATCCATATAATCACCTGCAATATCTGTATAATCAACAGCATTATAATATGCACCACATGCTAATAATGCACTAACTGCACATGCATAATGTCCTGTTACACTTTCTATATACGGCTCATTAAAGGAAATAAATTCTTGAAGATGATTTGTTGAAACAAGCGTGTAGTTTTCATAAACTTCATCAATATCTAGCAAAACCTCATCCCAAGTAGCTGGGTCTTTTCCCCTACTCTCATTCAAGGACAGTACTGTTTTTTCTAATGTTTCACCATAATTCGTTCTAATCTTTCCCAAATTATCAACAATACCATATTCAAACGGAGCTATTTTATATATTTCAGAGGTATTTGCTTTTTCACTAAATACATTTGCTTCACTTTGATAAATCACCTCATATGGATTTGCTGAATTATTACCAAATGAGTATTCTGATATCAAAGATTCACACGTAGTATCAAAAACTACATATCCATATGGTTTGTTTTCTAAATTGTAATTTACAATATATCCAATAGCTTGACCTGTTGTATCATAAAATTTTCTCGGATTATTAGCAACAATATTGCTATTTTCTCCTATTCCCTTTGCAAAACGTTCTGCCATCTGTATCGCCAAATCATCCGTAACATTTACAACAGAAGTATTCTCCGATGCATGGACAGGAACTATTGACATAATAGTCAATATAAAGATTGTCAAAAGTGAAGCAAATCGTTTAAAAATTTTTCTCATAAATATCCTTCCTCCTTAGATTATATATTTACTTTAATATTATATCTTATTCCCTATTTTGTCTATATTTTTTTATGTTTATTTCAAATATTTCATTCTATTTTATTTTTATCAAACTATTTTCAAACAAATCCAAACAAAGAATCTCGGGGCAAATTTCGGTCAAATCAGGATAAATAAATATAACACTTTATATGTAAGTCAATTTTAAAAAAGCCTGTAATTCCGGGCTTTACAACACTTTGTAACACAATATAAACCAGTTCGATAATCCCTAAATGCCTTTTATGATGTTTTGAATCGTATATACACCGATGTTTTAGTGCAAACAGCAGCGGATTACAACGAGTCTAGAGCATGTGCAACAATGATTGACAGATCGAAACTAGAGAATGTTATTCTTGTTGCTGATAGAGGATATGAAAACTATAACATTTTTGCACATGCAATTGAAAAAGGATGGAAATTCGCTATACGTGTCAAAGATAAAAATAGTAATGGAATTGCATCTGGGTTAAATCTTCCTCCAAATGATGAGTTTGATATAGATATCACTCAGATTTTTTCGAGGAAAAATACAAAGACCACAAAAAATGCAGGCTATAAGTGGATGCCTGCAAATCAAGTGTTTGATTATCTTCCACGAAAAAGTGATAAAACATACGAATTATCATTTCGTATTATTAGATTTCCTATAGGCTCTAATTCTTATGAAATAATAATTACAAATCTTGATAGAAATATTTTTGATGTAAAAAAAATAAAGGAAATCTATCATTTGAGATGGGGAATAGAAACTTCATTCAGAGAATTAAAATATGCCATAGGATTAACAAGTTTCCATGCACGAAAACCAGATTTTATTAAACAAGAAATATATGCGCGATTACTTTTGTATAACTATTGTGAATTAATAACAACACATGTAATAAAACAAATGAAAAACAATGATAAAACAAAACAGGTGAACTTTACAATCGCCATTTATATTTGTAGAGAATATCTCCGTAATAAACGCAATCTTAGTCCACCTGATGTGATTAACCTAATAGAAAAGCATGTATTACCAGTAAGACCTGGTCGAAAAGACCCTCGCAAAGTCAAACCCCAGGCATCTGTAAGCTTTCTATATAGAGTGGCTTAATCATAGATAATTATAAGGTTTTTTTGACAGATAAACAATCTGTCTTTTTGTTGTGCTGCAAAATAGACAAAAGAAAAAAACACATCATATTTATCAAACAATTGCAAATATGATGTGTTTTATAATTATGTCAAAATTCTTAACTTAATGACATTGCCCGAAGGAGTTCTTTCTGTATAGCTTTTTTTATTCAATCATCTGGAAGTATTTAAGTGCATCTATAATAGCTTCCCTTTTTTCAGCTGTTACTTGTGGCACTTTTGCCTTGCCTTCACCTGTATTATAGTTTTCTCTTTCTATAATTCCAAATTCACGTTTTACTTGCGCTATATATAAATTTGTTACATGCAGGTCATATTTATTTTTTACATATTCCTGTATTTCTTTATATGTTGCTCTGCTTTCCGCACTTGTTATGTCTAATTCCGACATATCCAATCTTACCTTAATTTCGGCATCTGGAGCCTTTCGGGACAACAAAATTACAGTCTCAACATGATAAGTATTCGGAAACATATCCACGCAGCATATCTTCTCCACTCTATACCCTCTGTCCATAAATATCTGCAAATCCCTTGCCAGACTTGTTGGTTTACATGAAATATAAACCATATTCTCAACACCATACTCTATGATTTTCCCGATAGCCTTCGGATGGATACCGTCTCGTGGTGGATCAAGAATTATATAATCCGGTTTTTCCTCTATCTCATCAAGCACCTTGAGGACATCACCTGCGATAAATTTACAGTTATCAAGACCATTAAGAGCTGCATTTTCCTTTGCTGCGCAAACTGCCTCCTCAACTATCTCGACACCTACTACTTCCTTACACACTGGTGCCATAAGCTGCGCGATAGTGCCGGTTCCGCTGTAGAGGTCGTAGACTGTTTTACCGTTTAACGAATCCTTGTCATCGCCCAGAATAAACTCTCTCGCTGTCTCATAGAGCACCTCCGCTCCGAGTGAGTTGGTCTGGAAAAATGAGAATGGTGTGATTTTGAATTTCAGACCTAAAAGCTCCTCATAGAAATATGAATCTCCGTAGAGCACCTCTGTGCCCTCGTTTTTGACCACATCTGCCACGCTGTCATTTTTTGTGTGTAAAACTCCCTTAAATCTGCCGTCATAGTGCCTGGTCAAAAGCGCATATCTAAAGCCTGCCAGCAGCTCCTCCTCGTTGAAGCCCTCTGTCTGTGTGCTAGTGACAAGGTCGACTATGATTTCACCGGTTTTTGTTGCCTTTCTGACAAGCAGATGCCTCAGATAGCCTTTGTGTGTTGCTCTGTGAAAATATGGGATATTGTTTTTTGAAAAATAATCAAGTGTTGCCTTTAATATTGTCCTGAAATCCTCATCCACTATCTGACATTCTGATACTGTCACAAGGTCATAAAAGCTTCCTCTTTTGTGCATGCCAAGCGCAAGAGGACCATCCTTGTACTCATCACCGAATGAAAATTCCATCTTGTTGCGGTATTCGGTTCTGACAGGACTTGGTTTGATGCCTTCCCAGATATACTCCCCGTCTACCGCTTCATCCATCATTTTTTTCACCTGCTCATTCTTCATGGCAAGCTGCTCTTCATACGGAAGATTCTGATAAGTACAGCCTCCGCACTGTCCGAAATGTGGACAGGCTGACGGAATCTCGCTGGCTGACGGTTCCAGTACTTCCAGAAGACGCCCTTCTGCCTTTCCTTTTCTGATCTTATTGACAGAAAACCTTACCTTCTGTCCCGGCACGCCATTCTTTACGACTACCCATCTGTCTTCTTCCGGCAGATAAATGCGCCCTTTATTTGGAAATTCTACGGATTCTATAATTCCTTCGTATACCTGTCCTTTTTTCATATCTATCCTTTCTGTCATAGCTTTTGTCTATTGCAATTTATTTCATTATCTTTACTATTTCTGGTTCTGTCTCTTGTTCCGCTTTTCTATCCTTTATATACTGCTTTCAGGATTGTCCCTTCCTGTTCCACTTTCACATGTTTCAGACTTTTCAC
>OGXR01001455.1_pt1 | contig 17364 bp, 14 predicted proteins | sample 1576331 | NCBI WGS metagenome assembly OGXR01 (sample SAMEA3541473, study PRJEB24748) | human gut metagenome | biome: human gut; feature: human-associated habitat; material: faeces | place: China | collected 2012 | reverse complement strand
AAAGAGCGTTGAGGCGGAAAAGCTCTCGGCTGTAAATGCTCAGGAATTTGAGCGTGCTGCAGCTCTTCGTGATGAGGAGCGTAAGCTCGACAAGGAAATTAAGGACAAGAAAGAAAACTGGCACGATATGGCAGGCAAGAGCCATGACGAGGTAACTCCCGCCGACATTGCCGATATAGTATCCTCTTGGACCGGAGTTCCCGTAACTCAGCTTTCTACCGAAGAGAGTGACAGACTTCTTCATATGGAGGATGAGCTTCATCGCCGCATAGTCGGTCAGGATGAAGCGGTCGAGGCTGTTTCGAGGGCTATCCGCCGCGGCAGAGTCGGACTTAAGGACCCGAAAAAGCCCATAGGCTCGTTCATCTTCTTAGGCCCCACGGGCGTCGGCAAAACAGAGCTTTGCAAGGCTCTGGCCGCCGCTATGTTCGGTGACGAAAACGCTATGATAAGACTTGATATGTCTGAGTATATGGAGAAGCACACGGTGTCCCGTCTCATAGGTTCGCCCCCCGGATATGTCGGCTATGACGAGGGCGGTCAGCTTACCGAAAAGGTAAGAAGAAAACCGTACTCCGTTGTACTTTTCGATGAGATTGAAAAGGCACACCCCGACGTGTTCAATATGCTTTTGCAGATACTTGACGACGGTGTTCTGACAGACGGCCAGGGCAGACGCGTTGACTTTAAGAATTGCATCATCATAATGACCTCGAATGTCGGTGCTAAGCTCATTTCGCAGAAGCAAAAGGCGTTCGGTTTTGCCGCAGGCGCAAAAGAGCTTGAGCAGAACGAAAAGGAAATCAAGGACGCTGTAATGGGTGAGCTTCGCAACACCTTCCGTCCCGAATTCCTTAACAGAGTAGACGACATAATAGTATTCCAGCGCCTTACCAAGGAAAACATCAAAGAAATCGCTTCGAGACTTCTCGCTGTTCTCCAGAAACGCGTTGAGGATATGGGTATCGAGGTTACTTTCTCCGATGAAGCCGTCAGCAAGATAGCCGACGCAGGCTTCGACGATGTATACGGTGCAAGACCTCTGAAACGTGCTATTCAGAGCAGAATTGAGGACGCTTTGTCCGAGGAAATGCTCAAGGGCAACGTGAAAAAGGGCGGCAAGTATATCTGCAATGTCAAAGATGACAAATTTGTTTTTGACAAGGCCGAGGAAAAAACCGTAACCGAATAAGCATAGCGGTCCGTAAAGCTATATGACTTTACGGACCGCTTTCTGTATTTTCATATAATAGATGTAAAAGAATTACAGCTTTTTTGTATGTAAATCGGTATTGCACTCGGAGCGGCAAAAGTGTAAAATATACTCCGGAAGTGGTATTGTGGCAAGCACAAGAAAAAACGAAATTTCAACAATAAACAAAATACGTTTTGACCCGACAAATCCGCGCGAAGACGATATAGACATACGCGACATAGCGCACGCTCTTTCTATGATGACAAGGGCAAACGGCCATTTCACCGAATTTTATTCGGTGGCAAGACATTCCGTAAACTGCGCGCTTGAGGCAACGGCACGCGGATATTCAAAAAGGGTCGCGCTTTTTTGCCTTTTGCACGACAGCGCCGAAAGCTATATAGGAGATATGACAAGGCCTTTGAAAATGCACTTTCCGCTGTTTTCCGAATATGAAAAAAAGCTGCAAAAGGTAATTTTTTCAAAATATGCGACGCTTGATATTGACGATGACGAAAAGGAAAAGGTGAAATCCGTAGACGACAGCTTACTGTATCACGAGTTTCTTTGCTACCACGGCGACAAGCTGTTTGACTTTACACCGGAAATACATATAGATGTAAAGGATAACTCAAAAAATATATCCGAGACCGAAAAGGAGTTCCTCTGTATGTACGAGGCTTTAAAGATAAAATAATCCTGAACGGTTAAAAGCTAAACAGCCTAAAACGACCTAAAGCACTTGTTTTTGTGAGTGCTTTAGGTCGCGGTGTTTTTGGACTGTATTACTGTTTTCGGTAAAAATAAAACCGACAAGCTTCAACTGAACTTGTCGGTTTTTGGAGCGGGTGATAAGAATGAAAAAGCAAAATCAAAAGCCTACCGCCTTTGAAATTTCATATCTTGTTATCGAAGCAATAGTTGCAATCGCGACTTTTATAACGGCAATCAAATGGTGGTAGGCTACATAGAGGGGCTTTTGCCCCTCCCCCTTGCGGGAGTATATATAATATAACACATAGAAAGGAGTTTTACAAGTGTTCAATAAAAACTTTTGGCTGATTACTCTTTGCGCATTGCTTATAATTTCGATATATACCGGGCTTAATATATTTTCGAGAATTGCACTCGGTGCAAACGGCTTGATTATATTAGGCGATGTAATTATAAGTGTTCGCAGATTGGCAAAAGAGAAAAAGTGCAAAGAGAGCGATTAAAAACTCTCAGCACATCGCAAGTTTTGACTTGCATCTGACTTGCATTTTTCTTTTAAATAGCTGCAAATAGCACAAAATAGCGCAAAAACGGGTGACATTTTGATAATTAAAAAACGCCGAAAGCCCTTGATACACAAGGCTTTTCAGCGTTTTTTGTTGCCGCTTTCAAAAACGGCGTTTTGGAGCGGGTGATGGGAATCGAACCCACACAGCCAGCTTGGAAGGCTGGAATTCTAACCATTGAACTACACCCGCAAACAACATTCAGTATTTTAGCAAACAAAATGCAAAAAGTCAATATAAAACTCTAAATTTATGTTTTCACATATTTATTTTGGACTCGTTTTATGTTATACTGCTAAACGAAGAGCTATGCTAAAGCTATATTTTATACACAGGAGATCAGACTATGCAGGTTACAAGACAGATTACAAATGACATCACCTATGTCGGTGTGAGCGACAGACGTCTTTCGCTGTTTGAAAATATTTTCCCCATACCGCGCGGTGTTTCATACAATTCTTACATTATAAATGATGAAAAAACGGCACTTATAGATGCCGTGGATTATGATTCGAGTCGTGTTTTCGTTGAGAACGTGAAGGCTGCGCTTAACGGTAAAACGCTTGATTATATTGTTGTAAATCATATGGAACCGGATCATGCAGGCAGCTTAAGGCTGATTTGCGACCTCTATCCCGACGCGGCTTTAGTCGCAACCAAAAAGGCTGTCGATATGATGGTGCAGTTTTTCGGTGATGAGCTTAAAAATGAGAAAATAGTCGTAAAAGAGGGCGATACCGTGTCCCTCGGTAAACATGAGCTGTCGTTTTATACGGCACCTATGGTCCATTGGCCTGAGGTTATGGTGACATATGACAGCTTTGAAAAGGTCCTTTTCAGCGCGGACGCATTCGGTACATTCGGCGCGCTGAACGGCAACATATTCAACGACGAATACGATATTGACCGTGATTGGCTTCCGGATTATCGCAGATACTATACAAATATTTGCGGCAAATACGGTATGCAGGTACAGTCGCTTCTCAAAAAAGCTTTGACGCTCGATATTCAGATGATATGCCCTTTGCACGGACCGGTTTGGCGCTCAAATCTTGTTTATATCATAAATAAATATGATCTTTGGAGTAAATATGAGGCTGAGGGCAATTCGGTTATGATAGCTTATGCTTCGATTTACGGCAATACCGAAAATGCCGCATATTATCTTGCGAATGAATTGTCAAAGCTCGGTGTTAAGGATATCGCCATGTATGACGTCTCTTTGACCGACGTGTCTTATCTCATTTCAGAGACCTTCCGCTGCAGTCACATAGTGTTGATGTCGGCTACATACAATCTTGAGATTTATCCCAAGATGGACGATTATATTTCGGATATGAAACGCCTTAATGTTTCAAATAAGACGTTTGCGATAGTTGATAACGGAACATGGGCCCCCACCGCCGGCAAAAAAATGCGCGAGGCCGTAGAAACGCTTAAAAGCTGTAAAATCTGCGAAAATACGACTACGGTGAAATCTGCGGTTAAAGGCAGCAATGCAGCAGCCCTTGCAGCCTTGGCGAATGAAATTGCGGCAGAAATACAAGGCTGATAAAATGTACTTGACATACCGTTCGGCAATCTGATATAATTCATATGTAAACGACCTGCTCGGACAGTCGAGCAGGAAGTTTTTACACCAAACGGTTAGCATATGCTAACCGACTTGAAGCGTAGAATTATTAAATCGGTGCCATATGCGGAGCTTAAATTCCCTTGACGGTGCCGCAATAAATCCGCCGCATAGAGCGGATTTTAAAAAGCCCTTGCGGTTAGCAAACGCTAACCACGTGGACTGTGTTACGGATTTTGACATAAGAGAGGAGTGACCGATTTTGTCCGAAGAAACGGTTATTAACTGCTGTTCGCCATGCCTTGCCGGTCTTAAAACCGGAAATCTGTTTTCCTGCAAGGTTGACGACAAAAACGACTTGCTTCGCTCGGTTCGCGAGCTGAATCGGCGGCTTGTGCCTCGCGGGCTTCGCATTATGCCGGTTAAAATCACAAAAACAAGGGCGCTGATATATCTTTACAGACCCGACAGGCTCGAAAAAGACCTTGCCGACAAAACCGCTGCCGAGCTGCTGTCGGAGAGGGCTTACCCCGTGGGCTGTACCGAAAGATGTGTGGCGGAGCTCATAAGACGTGTCAGGCACGAAGAGGATTTTCCGCACGAAATAGGACTCTTTCTGGGTTATCCGTCTGAGGATGTCAGCGGCTTTATAAAGCACGGCGCAAAAAATTCAAAATGCGTCGGCACTTGGAAGGTTTACGGTGACGAAGCGGAGGCACAGAAAAAATTCAAGCTTTATAAAAAATGCACAAGAGTGTATAAAGACGCTTACAAAAAGCACAATTCATTTGAACGCCTTGTTGTGAGCAGTCATAATAAATAATCTGAAAGGATATGATAAAATGAGTAAGGTAGCAGTAGTATATTGGAGCGGAACGGGAAATACCGAGGCAATGGCTTCGGCCGTGGTTGACGGTGTTCGCGAGGGCGGCGCTAAGGCAGAGCTTTTTACGGCTTCCGAGTTTGATGCGTCAATGCTCTCCTCTTTTGACGCTGTGGCGTTCGGATGTCCGTCAATGGGCAGCGAACAGCTTGAGGACAGCGAGTTCGAGCCTATGTTTAATTCGTGCGAGGGTGATCTCGGAGGCAAAAAAATTGCGCTCTTCGGCTCTTACGGATGGGGCGACGGCGAATGGATGAGAAGCTGGGAGGAGACTTGCACGGCAGACGGTGCAGTGCTTGTGACAGAGTCGGTGATATGCAACGACGCTCCCTCTGATGATGCAATCGCAGAGTGCAAGGCGCTCGGTGCAGCTCTTGCAGCCGTCTAATAATGAAATAAGCCGATTTTTATCGGGTTATTATAAAGCGTTGTCGCCGAAAAATGAAGCTCCGAGGCTTGTTTAAGTAAAAAACCGCAAAGTAAAAACTTTACGGTCTTTGCTCAGCCTCTTCGGCGACAATTGATAAAAATAAGACCCACTGTGAATCTTCCTCCTTGAATTTTTTTCACAGCGGGTCTTTTTTTATTAGATTTTGAAGTAATCTACCGCATTTATAAACATACGGTTATCTTTGTTGCCGTCAACGTTTTTATATACGTTATCGGAGAAGCGTTCGGAATGACCCATCTTACCGAATACTCTTCCGTCCGGCGAGGTTATGCCCTCGACCGCCTCAAAGGAGCCGTTCGGATTGAATCTGATGTTCATGGTGGGCTTTCCGTTTTCGTCAACGTACTGCGTTGCAATCTGACCGTTTTCCGCAAGTGAGCGGAAAAGCTCTTTCGGGCAAACAAACCTGCCTTCGCCGTGAGAAATCGCAACAGTATGTATATCGCCTACATTTGAGGACGACAGCCACGGAGACTTGTTTGAGGCAACTCTCGTGTTGACAAGTCTGGACTGATGTCTGCCTATGGTGTTAAAGGTAAGCGTCGGTGTGTCGGCACTCGGCTCTATGATTTCACCGTAGGGGACAAGACCGAGTTTTATAAGTGCCTGGAAGCCGTTGCAGATACCGGCCATAAGTCCGTCACGTTCTTTTAACAGTGCGTGGACCTTTTCTTTTATGACGGGATTGCGGAAGAATGCGGTTATAAATTTACCGCTGCCGTCCGGCTCGTCGCCGCCGGAGAAGCCGCCGGGAATGAATATTATCTGCGAAGCTTCAATTTTTTCGGCGAAAACATTTACGCTCTCGGTTACGTCAGATGCAGAGAGGTTTTTGATTACCATAACTTCGGGATCTGCGCCGGCGTTAATAAACGCCCTTGTTGTATCGTATTCGCAGTTCGTTCCGGGGAATACGGGAATCAAAACCCTGGGCTTTTTGATGCCGATTTTGGGCGAAATGCGCGTTTTTGCTGTAAAGCTGTATGCGTTTACAGCCTTTTCGGGAGTCTTAATGTTGCAGGCAAATACGGGTTCAAGCTTGTTCTCGTATACTTTTTGGATTTCGTTGAGGTCGATTTTTTCAATGCCTATCTTTACGGAATAATCCATGGTCGTTTCGCCGAGGAGAACCGCGTCGTCAAGCTCACAGGCGGCTTCTATAACAAACGAACCGTAGCTGTAATCATATATCTTGTCCGCCGGGAATCTCTTGTCAAAAGCAAAGCCTATTTTGTTTCCGAAGCAGGCCTTCATAACGCCCTCGGCAATGCCTCCGTAAGACGGGGTAAATACGGCGAGAGCCTTTTTCTCCTTAATGAGCTTTTCAACTCTTGCAAATACCGCTTTAAGGCTCTCTGTGTCAAATGTGCCGTCGGAATTTTTCTTCGGCTCTATGTAGTAGACCTTAGAGCATGGGAGCTTCCACTCAGGCGACATAACATCGTCGCTTGAACCGACGGAAACCGCAAATGAAACGAGAGTAGGAGGAACGTCAATATCCTCGAATGTGCCGCTCATGGAATCCTTGCCGCCTATTGACGCTATTCCGAGCTCAAGCTGAGCCGTAAGTGCGCCGAGAAGTGCCGCGGTGGGCTGACCCCAACGCTTGCTGTCGCTTGTCATTCTCTCAAAATATTCCTGGAATGTGAGGTAGCAATTTTCCGTGTTTCCGCCCGTGGCTATAAGCTTTGATACGGACTCCACAACCGCAAGGTATGCGCCGAGATACTGATTTTTCTCGGTGATAAATGGGTTGTAGCCCCAAGCCATAACCGAGCAGGTCTTTGTGTCCTTATTAAGAACGGGAATTTTAGCCGCCATGCCTTGAGCCGGCGTCATCTGATATTTTCCGCCGAAGGGCATAAGCACTGTATTTGCGCCTATTGTTGAGTCAAAACGCTCCGAGAGTCCGCGCTTTGAGCAAATATTAAGGTCATCGGCGAGCTTCAGGAATTTCTCACCGTTGGTTTTACCCTCAACGCTTTTAACTATGGGCTGAGGATTTGTAACTGTTACAAGAGTGTGCTTTTCGGCACCGTTTGAATTTAAGAATTCACGGGAAATATCGACTATCTTTTTGCCGTTCCATTCCATTGTAAGGCGGTTTGTGTCGGTAACCTCGGCAACAGCGGTGGCTTCGAGGTTTTCCGTTTTGGCAAGCTCCAAGAACTTTTCCGCATCCTCTTTTGCAACTACAACGGCCATTCTCTCCTGCGATTCGGAAATTGCAAGCTCCGTGCCGTCAAGACCTTCGTATTTCTTGGGGACTTTATTCAAATCAATGTGCAAGCCGTCGGCAAGCTCGCCTATGGCTACCGATACGCCGCCGGCACCGAAGTCGTTGCATCTTTTTATGAGCTTTGTAACTTCACTGTTTCTGAAAAGTCTCTGCAATTTTCGCTCTTCCGGAGCGTTACCCTTTTGAACCTCGGCACCGCAATGCTCAAGTGACGAGAGCTTATGCGATTTAGAAGAACCTGTCGCACCGCCGCAGCCGTCACGGCCGGTTCTGCCGCCGAGTAAGATGATTATGTCACCGGGAACAGGCTCTTCACGGCGAACATTTTTTGCGGGAACGGCACCTACAACGGCACCTATTTCAAGACGCTTTGCAACATATCCGGGGTGGTAGATTTCGTCTACCGAGCCGGTCGCAAGCCCTATCTGGTTGCCGTATGAGCTGTATCCTGCCGCAGCTGTGGTTACGAGCTTTCTCTGCGGCAGCTTACCGGGCATGGTTTCGCTTACGGGCTTTAACGGGTCTGCCGCACCGGTAACACGCATTGCCTGATAAACATAAGCTCTACCTGAAAGAGGATCACGAATTGCGCCGCCAAGACAAGTTGCAGCGCCACCAAACGGTTCAATTTCTGTTGGATGGTTATGTGTCTCGTTCTTAAATAAGAAGAGCCAATCTTCGTCTTCGCCGTCTACATCAACCTTTATTTTTACGGTGCAGGCATTGATTTCATCCGATTCATCAAGATTTTTGAGCTGCCCCGTGTGTTTTAAATAACGTGCTCCGATAGTCGCCAAATCCATAAGGTTCTGCGGCTTTTCTCTGCCAAGCTCCTTGCGTATGGAAACATATCTGTCGTATGCCTTTTGTATGGTTTTGTCCTCTGTTTTTACTCCGTCTATCGTCGTGAGAAACGTGGTATGGCGGCAATGGTCCGACCAGTATGTATCAATCATTCTGATTTCCGTTATAGTCGGGTCGCGATGCTCGCCTTTGAAGTATTTGCGGCAAAACTCAATATCCGCAAGGTCCATTGCAAGAGCATATTTGTCTATAAATGCCTTGAGCTCATTTTCGTTAAGCTCCGTAAATCCCGTAAGAGTTTCAACGCTTGTCGGAATGTTGTAGTTGACATTCAGCGTTTCGGGCTTTTCAAGAGAAGCCTCACGGCTCTCTACGGGGTTTATTACATACTTTTTGATAGCCTCAAGCTGTGCCGGAGCAAGCTTGCCGAAAAGCATATATACTTTTGCGGTGCGAACAGTCGGCTTATCGCCCTCCGAAACTATCTGAATACACTGAGCACAGGAGTCAGCCCTCTGGTCAAACTGACCCGGCAGATATTCAACTGCAAATACCGTGGCGTCGGTCTGAGGCAGGCGAGCGTAGGTGTTGTCAAGCTGCGGCTCTGAGAAAACGGTTTTTTCACAGCACTCGAAAAGCTCTTCGCTGATGTTTTCCACATCGTATCTGTTGAAAATACGAAGCTCTTCAAGCGAGTCTATCATAAGCAGTGAGCGTATATCCGATAAAAGCGATGCAGCCTCGTCTGCAAATTGTTTTTTCTTTTCAACGTAAATTCTGTATACCATTTCGTCACTTCCTGTTTATTTTTTCAGTGCGGCAAGCGCACGCGCACCGATGTCTTTTCTGTAAAAGGCGTCCTTAAATTTAATCTGCTCGGTTGCTTTGTAAGCGGTAGAGAGAGCGGCGTTAAGGTCTTTTCCCGTTGCCGTAACTCCGAGGACTCTGCCGCCGGAGGTCACGATTTTGCCATCCTTTTCGGCAGTACCCGCATGGAATACCGTGACGTTTTCCGTGTTTTCGCTGTCGCCGAAGTCTATTTCATAGCCCTTGCCGTAAGACAGCGGATAACCGCCGGACGCGATAACCACGCATGCCGCACTTTCGTCCTTGAACTCAACATTTAAAAACGAGAGCGTTTCATCGTGAACCGCACGCATAATTGTGAGAAGGTCGGTTTTGAGAAGCGGCAAAACAACCTGAGTTTCGGGATCGCCGAAGCGGCAGTTATATTCAATTACCTTGGGGCCGGCAGGTGTAATCATCAGACCGAAGAACAGGCAGCCCTTAAAGGTGCGCCCTTCCTTGTTCATCGCTTCCATAGTCGGTACGAAAATCTTTTCCATACATTCCTTTGCTACAGCCTCAGTATAGAAGGGGTTGGGTGCAATCGTCCCCATGCCGCCGGTATTCAGACCCTTATCACCATCCAATGCTCTCTTATGATCCATTGCGGAAACCATAGGAACCATGGTTTTCCCGTCTGTGAAGGCAAGAACGGAAACCTCGGGACCTGTCATAAATTCTTCGATTACGACATGGTCGCCGCTTGCGCCGAACACCTTATCCGCCATCATGGAGCGCACCGCATCCTGTGCCTGCTCCTTTGTTTCTGCAATGATAACGCCTTTACCCAGTGCCAGACCATCCGCCTTCACAACGGTCGGCAGCGGTGCGGTTTCGAGATAAGCCAACGCCTTTTCCATATCATCAAACACTTCATACGCCGCTGTGGGGATGCCGTATTTTTTCATCAGATTTTTGGAGAACACCTTGCTGCCCTCCAGAATTGCCGCCTTTTTATCAGGCCCGAAGCAAGGAATACCGATTGCGTTCAGCGCATCCACCATACCCAGAACCAAAGGATCATCCGGTGCAACAACAGCAAAATCAATGCCCTTTTCCTTTGCGAAGGCAACCACGCCTTCCACATCCTTCGCCGCAATATCTACGCAGGTCGCGTCCTTAGCAATGCCGCCGTTGCCGGGCAGTGCATACAGCTCCGTTACCTGTGGATTTTCTTTGATTTTCTTAATGATGGCATGCTCTCTGCCGCCACCGCCAACTACCATAATTTTCATTTTTCGCAAGCTCCTTTCCAATCTTTTCTTAATCAGTGATGGAACAATCTCATGCCTGTGAATGCCATTGCCATGCCGAATCTGTTGCAGGTTTCAATTACATTATCATCACGAATGGAGCCGCCGGGCTCTGCAATATAGCTAACGCCGCTCTTTGCCGCACGTTCAATATTGTCACCGAAGGGGAAGAATGCATCGGAGCCAAGTGCCACACCCTTGATTGTAGAAAGATATGCCTTCTTTTCTTCCTTTGTCAAAGGCTCGGGCTTTTCAGAGAACAATGTCTGCCATGTACCCTCAGCCAGAACATCCTCATAATCATCGGAGATATAAATATCGATGGTGTTATCTCTATCGGGGCGGCCTACGGTGGGCAGGAAAGGCAGATTGAGAACCTTTTCATGCTGTCTCAGATGCCAGATGTCAGCTTTGTTGCCTGCCAGTCTGGTGCAGTGGATTCTGGACTGCTGCCCTGCACCAACGCCGATTGCCTGTCCGTCCTTTGCGAAGCAAACGGAGTTGGACTGTGTATATTTCAGTGTAATCAATGCGATAATAAGGTCGCGCTTTGCTTCCTCAGGCAGGTTCTTGTTTTCTGTTACTACATTTTCCAGAAGAGCCTTATTGATGGCGAAGTTATTTCTGCCCTGCTCAAAGGTAATGCCGAAAACCTGTTTCTTTTCCTGCACCGCAGGCACATAGGCAGGGTCGATTTTTACGATATTATAGTTGCCCTTTTTCTTTGTTTTCAGAATTTCCAGTGCTTCCTCTGCATAGCCGGGCGCAATGATACCATCGGAAACCTCTCTTTTAATCAGCTTTGCGGTTGTTGCATCACAAACATCACTCAGCGCAATCCAGTCACCGAAGGAGGACATTCTGTCTGTCCCTCTTGCTCTTGCATAAGCCAATGCCAGAGGGGAATCATCCAGACCCTCGATATCATCCACGAAGCAAGCTTTTTTCAGCGCATCGCTCATGGGTGTGCCGACTGCCGCAGATGTAGGGCTTACATGCTTGAAGGAGGTTGCCGCAGGCATACCCAGTGCTTCCTTGATTTCCTTTACCAGCTGCCAGCTGTTGAATGCGTCCAGAAAGTTGATGTAGCCGGGTCTGCCGCAGAGGATTTCGATGGGCAGATCGCTGCCGTCCTCCATAAAGATTTTTGCAGGCTTCTGGTTTGGATTACAGCCATATTTCAATTCAAATTCTTTCATTTGCCAAAAACTCCTTTCTTCCCTGTTCTGCCAACAATGCTTACACATTTTTGTTAATCATTCTATTTTCAACCGCACCTGTTTTCAGGTCTGTGAAGCGTACATAGATGGAAATTTTGTTCTGCTCATTCAGATTTTCCCAGATTTCCTTTGTCCACGCATCAATATCGTTGGGGATGCTTGCACGTTCGGGCTCGCCTGTAAAGGTGGGCAGAGGATTACCGTCGCCCATATAGGTGTGCAGGAAATGCCCTACGCCGGCGATTGCCTTGTAGGAATAGGTGAATCTGTTGCAGGCTGTGCCGGCTTCATCCGCACTTTTCAGGATGCTCATTTTATATGTAAAATCATTTTCTGCGAAGGTCAGCATACCGCTGATTCTGGGTGTCCAGTTCGGTGCATCGGGTTCAAATTCTCTGGTTTCCAGTGCATCCTCAAAGGATTTGCCCGCAACAACAAAATCACGGATGGTATCTGTCTGGTCGCCGTTTGTCACAATCAGCTTGCCATCCAGCTTACGGATGGGTGCGTAGATAATCAGAGAAGGGTCTTCCACCTTGGATGCATCGAAGGGATAAATCATAACATCCTCGCCCTCCTCCTTGAAGATACGGTTGCGGCTGTTTTCGCTGCGCCCCATGATGAAATAAGCCACTGCCGCCTTTGTGCCATCCTCTGTTTTGCCGATGACAATGCCGCGACCCACATAGCTGTTATCCTTTACCAAGTCCTTCATGGTATCCTTTTTATATACATTCATGCTTTTTACTGTCCTTTCTGCAGTCTTGCTGCCACCATTTCCACTGCCTTCGGCAGAAGAATCCATTCCGCCTGCTCCATGACTCTTCTTTGCAGTACCTCAGGGGTATCTCCTTCTTCGATTTCTACTGCCTTCTGCAAAATGATTTCGCCGCCATCGGGGATTTCATTTACATAATGCACTGTTGCACCTGTTACCTTTACGCCGTATTCCAATGCCGCCTCATGCACATGCAAACCATAGAAGCCCTTGCCGCAGAAGGAAGGAATCAGAGAGGGATGCACATTGACGATACGCTTGGGGTATGCAGCTGTGAAGTTTTCGCTGAGGATGGACATAAAGCCTGCCAGAACAATCATATCAATGCTGTTTTCCGCAAGAACCGCCTTCACGGCTTCCTCATACGCAAGCTGTGTTTCAAATTCCTTGCGCTTTACCACAACAGAAGGGATATTGTTTTCTGCCGCTCTTGTCAGTGCATAAGCCTTATCATTGCTCGCCAGCACCAATGCGATTTCGCCGCTGGGGATTTCTCCTCTTTTTGCCGCATCAATCAATGCCTGTAAGTTTGTGCCGCCGCCGGAAACGAATACGGCAATCCTTGTCTTAGACAATGACAACACCTTCCTCGGAGGCGATGATTTCGCCCATAATATACGCATCCTCACCGTTTGCCTTCAGAATTTTCAGTGCCTTTTCCGCATCCTCCTTCGCAACAACCACACTCATGCCAACGCCCATATTGAAGGTATTATACATATCTCTTTCGGGGATATTTCCTGTTTCCATAATCAAATCAAAGATGGGGGGTGTTTTCAGGCTTGCCTTATTGATTTTCGCACCAAAACCCTTGGGGATAGATCTGGGAATATTTTCATAGAAGCCGCCGCCTGTGATGTGGCTGACGCCGTGGACGTCGGCCACGTCCATCGCGGCGAGAACGGGCTTCACGTAGATCTTCGTCGGGCGCAGCAGCTCTTCGCCCAGCGTGCAGCCGAGCTCGTCGACATATGCGCCGAGGTCCGCGTGCTCAACGTTGAAGACCTTGCGCACGAGGGAGTAGCCGTTGGAGTGGATACCGCTTGAGGTAAGCGCGATCGCAACGTCGCCCGGACGCATGCGGTCGTGGTCGATGATCTTCGCGCGGTCGACAATGCCGACGGCGAAGCCCGCGAGGTCGTAGTCATCGGCGGACATGGTGCCGGGGTGCTCGGCGGTCTCGCCGCCGATGAGCGCGCAGCCGGACTGCACGCAGCCCTCGGCCACGCCGGAGACGAGCGTCGCGACCTTCTCCGGCTCGTTCTTGCCGATGGCGATGTAGTCGAGGAAGAAGATGGGCTTTGCGCCGCAGCAGATGATGTCGTTGACGCACATGGCCACGCAGTCGATGCCCACGGTGTCGTGCTTGTCCAGGACAAAGGCCAGTTTCAGCTTGGTGCCCACGCCGTCGGTGCCGGAGACCAGGACAGGCTTCCGGCATGTCCAGCTCAAACAGGCCGCCGAAGCCGCCGTTGCCCTCCAGCACGCCGGGAATCATGGTGCGGGCCACGTGCTTTTTCATCAGCTCCACGGCGCGGTAGCCGGCGGTGATGTCCACCCCCGCGGCCTTGTAGCTTGCGCTTTCGCTCTTCATAGGTTTCCTTCCTCCGTCTTTTGGCGCTCGGTGAGGCTGCGCTCAAACTTGAGCTTGGCGGTGTCGCGGGGCGGGTCCACGGGATAGTTTCCGGTGAAGCAGCCGTTGCAGAAGCCGCAGGTGGAATGATCGGCCAGCTTGGGCAGATGTTCGACATTCAAAAAGCCCAGGCTGTCCACGCCGATGATCTTGGCGATCTCCTCCACGCTGTGGTGTGCGGCGATGAGGTTGTCGGTGGAGTCGATGTCGGTGCCGAAGTAGCACGGGAAGCGGAAGGGCGGGGCGGTCAGGCGCATGTGCACCTCGGTGGCCCCAGCCTCGCGCAGGAGGCTGACAATATGGGCGGAGGTGGTGCCGCGCACGATGGAGTCGTCGATGAGCACCACGCGCTTGCCCTCCACGGTGGAGCGCACGGCGTTGAGCTTGATGCGCACGCTGTGCTGCCGCTGCTTCTGGCTGGGCTGGATAAAGGTGCGGCCGATATACTTGTTCTTGATAAAGCCGATGCCGTAGGGAATGCCGCTCTGGCGGGCGTAGCCGATGGCGGCGTCGATGCCGCTGTCAGGCACGCCGATGACCACGTCGGCCTGCACGGGATGGTCCAGCGCCAGGAACGCACCCGCGCGCAGGCGGGCCACATGCACGCTGCTGCCGTCCACCACGCTGTCGGGGCGGGCGAAGTAGATGAACTCAAACACGCACAGGGAGCTGTCGCATTTGCGTCCGCACCTGAGGCTTTTGATGCCCTCGGCGGAGACCACCACGGTTTCGCCCGGCTCGATATCGCGCACAAAGGTGGCGCCGATGGCGTCCAGGGCGCAGCTTTCGCTGGCAAAGACCACATCGCCGTCCAGATCGCCCATGCACAGGGGGCGGAAGCCGTGGGGATCGCGCGCGGCGATGAGCTTCTGCGGGCTCATGATCACCAGCGAATACGCGCCCTCAATGCGCTCCATGGCGCGCAGCACGGCCTGCTCGATGCTTTCGCACCTCAGCCGCTCCTGCGTGATGATATAGGCAATCACCTCGGTATCGCTGGTGGTGTGGAAGATCGCGCCTCCCAGCTCCAACTCCTCGCGCAGCTCCCGGGCGTTGACGAGGTTGCCGTTATGGCACAGAGCCAGGGCACCCTTGAGGTGATTGACCAGCAAGGGCTGGGCATTGCCGCGGCTCTGGGTGCCGGTGGTGCCGTAGCGGCAGTGGCCCACGGCCATGCTGCCCTCATGGAGCTTTTCCAGCACATCACGGGTAAAAACCTCGTTGACCAGACCCACGTCCTTGTAGCAGTCGATCACGCCGTCGTTGTTGACGGCGATGCCGCAGCTCTCCTGCCCGCGATGCTGCAGGGCGTAGAGGGCGTGGTAGGCGGCGGGCACCACGCCGGTTTTTCCGTCCTTGAGGTAGATACCGAATACGCCGCATTCCTCATGCAGCTTGTCAAACGCGTGCATGCTCATTCTCCCATCAGGCGCTTCATGATTTCGTGATACGCGTCCTCCACGCCGCCCAGATCGCGGCGGAAGCGGTCCTTATCCAGCTTCTCATGGGTCTTTTCATCCCACAGGCGGCAGGTGTCGGGGCTGATCTCGTCGGCCAGCACGATGGTTCCGTCGGAGGTCTTGCCGAACTCCAACTTAAAGTCTACCAGGTCGATGCCAATCTCTTTCATAAAGCCCTTGAGGAGATCGTTGACCATCATGGTGTATTTGCGGATCAGGGCAATTTCCTCCCGGGTGGCCAGCTTCAGAGCCAGGGCATGGGAGGTGTTCAGCAGGGGATCGCCCAGATCGTCGTTTTTATAGGAGAATTCGAAGGTGGGTTCATCGAACACGATGCCCTCCTCCACGCCGTAGCGCTTTGCAAAGGAGCCGGCGGAGATGTTGCGCACAATGACCTCCAGAGGAACGATGGAGACCTTCTTTACGGCGGTCTCACGGTCGTTGAGCTCCTCCACGTAGTGGGTGGGGACGCCCTTGTGTTCCAGGCGGCGCATCAGGTTGTTGGTCATGCGGTTGTTGATGGCGCCCTTGCCGGTGATGGTGCCCTTTTTCAGGCCGTTGAAGGCGGTGGCGTCGTCCTTGTAGGAGACGATGACCACGTTGGGGTCCTGGGTGGCGTAGACCTTCTTGGCCTTCCCCTCGTAGAGCTGCTCTTTCTTCTCGTAAGCCATGCTAAAATTCCTCCATCTGAATTTTTTGATCTTTATCCATAACTTCCAGAGCCATATCGGTCTTGAATTGGGAGAGCGTTCCGGACAGGCCGTCGTCGGAGAGCGCCAGCATCTGGGCGGCCAGGATCGCGGCGTTGTCCGCCCCGTCCACGGCCACGCAGGCCACCGGGATGCCCTTGGGCATCTGCACCATGGACAAAAGAGAGTCCAGCCCCCCCATCATGGAGGTCTTGATGGGCACGCCGATGACGGGCAGGGTGGTATAGGCGGCCAGGACCCCCGCCAGATGGGCGGCTTTACCGGCGGCGGCTATGATGACGCCGAAGCCCTTCTCCCGTGCGGAAGAGGCGAACTGCTCCGCGGCGGCGGGCGTGCGGTGGGCGGAGATGACGTGTACCTCAAAGGGGACGCCGAACGCCTTCAGGCGTTTCATGCAGGCGCGCATGGTATCCAGGTCGCTGTCCGAGCCCATGACGACGGCAACTTTTTTGCTCATACAGATCCTCCAGTCTTAAAATGCCAAACGATTTTTGAGGAAAAGAAAAAATAAATCAGGGTATCCATGATAAGGATACCCTGATGGGTTACCGTTCAAAATTGGACAGGCTGGCACAACGACCGCAGCGGGCCGCAGAGCGCGTCATGTGCACCGCCGCCATCCAAGTACCCCCTCGTCTTCTATCTGCCTACAATATATCGGATTTGCCGGGGGTTTGCAAGGGCGAAAATCGAATTTCGTAGGCTTAGACAACTTCCGGGAGCAAAAAGGGAAGGGGGATTGTAAAGTGTGTGTCAGGCGGAGACAAAGAATGCTTCAGCGCAGCCGCCCGTCGGTGCCCACCACCACGGTGCGCAGAGGGATGTCCCGGCCGCTGCGCGCCACCGCCGTTTCGGCGGCGCGCTGGATGCCGCCGCAGCAGGGAACCTCCATCCGCGCTACCGTGACGCTTTTGACCTCGTTGGCAGCCAGGATGGCGGCCAGCTTTTCGGTGTAATCCCCCTCGTCCAGCTTGGGGCAGCCGATCAGGGTCACCCGTCCGGCAATGAAGTCCCGGTGGAACGCGCCGTAGGCGTAGGC
>OGXR01001451.1_pt1 | contig 17426 bp, 19 predicted proteins | sample 1576331 | NCBI WGS metagenome assembly OGXR01 (sample SAMEA3541473, study PRJEB24748) | human gut metagenome | biome: human gut; feature: human-associated habitat; material: faeces | place: China | collected 2012 | reverse complement strand
TGGACCGTGAGGGCGGGACGTCGAGGACGCCGTCCCCTACAGGGCGGCTGCGGCGACGTGGGGCCGGCGTTAGACTCGCGCCGGGTGGGGGCGGACGGCCGCTTTGGGGATTTGGGCTTTATACTATTTTTATGTGCTTCACGGGCCAAATGCCTGATTGATATATATTTTACCCTGTGATATAATGACTGGGAATGTGTTTAGCGTCAGCGCTAAGGGAAAAGGGGACGGTATTCCGATGAATTATGTAGTGGTGGATCTGGAGTGGAATCAGGCGATGAGCTCCAAATCCTCCGTTTTCAACAGGCTGCCAATCCACCTGCGGGGTGAGATAATCCAGATAGGCGCCGTTCGCCTCAACGAGGACATGACCCCGGGCGAGGAATTTCAGATAGACGTCAAGCCCGTATACTTCAAGCGCATGCACTACAAAGTAAAAAAGCTCACCGGCTTCGACAAGGAGCGGCTCTCCCACGGCGTCTCCTTCCCGGAGGCGCTTGAGCAGTTCCGCGCCTGGTGCGGCGAGGGGGTCACCTTCCTCACCTGGGGCTATGACGACCAGGGCATCATGGAGCAGAACATCATCATTCACGACCTCGACTGGGACTGGATAGCCGGCTGGGTAAACCTTCAGCTCATATACAACCTCCAGACCGGCGGTGACAAAAACCAGAAGTCCCTCGCCACCGCCATGGAGCACTTCGGCATCGAGCAGACCCGCGTGGCCCACGATGCGCTGGGCGACGCCTACAACACAGGCCTCGTCTGCTCACGGCTCGACATGGTCTCGGGCATGGAGCAGTATGCCGACGCCGTGGAGATACTCTCCCACCGCGGCGCGCCCAAGGAGAAGAAGCCCCGCCCGGACACTCCCGAGCCCATCGCCCACAGCGCCTTCTCCGGCTGCGCCTCCAAGGGCGACGCCTTTGCCGACTGTTCCCTCGCCGCCCCGGCCTGCCCCATCTGTGGTGCCGAGATGCAATTCTCCCGCTGGATAAACCAGGGCGACCAGAGATACATGTGCCTCGCCGAGTGCCCCCAGGACGGCAAGCTGCTGCTGAGGATAAAATTCAAGCACTCCGACGACGGCAGCTATTCCGCCGGCCGCCTCGCCTACCGCGCGGACGAGAGCATGCAGAGCTTCTACGCCGCCAAGTCCTCTCAGCCGAGGAACCGGGGCCGCGGCCGACGCCGCGCGAAAATTTCTAAGCAACAGGAGCGTAAGGGACAATGAAGATCGTTCTTGTCGGAGCCGGGCGCATGGGCCAGGAGATAGCTAGACGCCTCGCCGAAGAGGGTCACGACATAACCGTTATCGACACCGACACAGACTGCCTTGAGGAGATATCCACCGGCGTGGACGCCATGGTGCTCTACGGCAACGGTGCGGACTATACCGTCCTTACCGAGGCCGGAGTCGGAGAAGCCGACCTGCTCATCGCCGTCACAAGCGACGACTCCGTCAACATGCTCTGCTGCCTCACGGGCAAGAAACTGGGCGTCAGCAACACCGTCGCGCGGGTGCGCACGATGGAATACTTCCGCCAAATGGTCTTTCTCAAGGACGAGCTCGGCCTCTCCCTCGTGCTGAACCCGGAACAGGCCGCAGCCTCTGAGATCTCCCGCATACTCCGCTTCCCCTCCGCAGCCAAGGTCGAGTCCTTCGCCAAGGGCCGGGCAGAAATGGTGGAGTTCACCCTCGCGCCCGAGTCCCCGCTGTGCGGGCTCAGGCTCGTCAAGCTGCGCGATAAATATGCTTCCAACCTCCTCATCTGCGCAGTCGAGCACGACGGGCGCGTCATCATCCCCAAGGGCGACTTCGTCCTCTCTGCGGGCGACGTTCTCCATGTCGTCGGTCCCTCCGCGGAGATGAGCGCTTTTTTCAAGTCCGTCGGCTCCTACAAGCGCAGTGTCCGCGACGTAATGATACTGGGCGGCGGGCGCATATCTCTCTACCTCGGCTCGGCCCTGCTCGACGCCGGCATCCGAGTGCGCATCATCGAGCGCAGCGAGGAGCACTGCGAGATAATCAAGGGCTTCCTCCCGCGCGCCGAGATACTCCTCGGAGACGGCACAAACCCCAAGGTCCTCGAGGAGGAGGGCATCCGCACCACGGACGCCTTCGTCGCCCTCACGGGCAGCGACCAGAACAACATCATAACCTCCATGTTCGCCGCGCGCTCCGGCGCCGGCAAGGTCATCACCAAGGTCAACGACGACTGCTTCCGCCGCATGGTGGACTCCCACAAGCTCGACAGCTTCGTCACCCCCAAGAACATCGCCGCGGACAACATCGTCACCTACGTCCGTGCCATGCAAAACTCCATAGACGCCAGCGGCATCGAGTCCCTGCACGAGATCGCAGACGGCAAGGCCGAGGCGCTGGAATTCTCCATAAAGCGCCCCGCGGACTACCTCGGCATACCGCTGAAGAGCCTTCGCATCCGGCGCGACACCCTGCTGGCCGCCATCATCCGGGGCAACGAGTGCATCATACCCGGCGGCAACGACTGCGTTAAGCTCCACGACAGCGTTATAGCCGTAACGACCAAGTTCGGCATGCAGCAATTCGACGATATATTTGAGGAGTAGCCGCCGGCCATGAATTACAGGATGATATCCAAAATACTCGGCCGCGTCATGGCGGTCGAGGCCACGCTCATGGTGCTGCCGACGCTTACGGCGCTCTATTACGGCGAAAGCGTGCTTCCCTTTGTCTGCACGATGCTCATTGCGGCCGCCCTTTTCGGGCTGCTGACGCTGCCCAAGCTCCGGCATCACGACATCTACGCGCGCGAGGGCTTCGTCAGCGTCGCGCTCTCCTGGCTGCTCATGAGCCTTGTGGGCGCGCTGCCCTTCGTCTTCTCCGGCGAGATACCGAACTATTTCGACGCCTTCTTTGAGATCGTCTCCGGCTTCACGACGACGGGCGCCTCCGTTGTCGCCAATGTCGAGGAGCTCAGCTGCGGCGTGCTGCTCTGGCGCAGCCTCTCCCACTGGATAGGCGGCATGGGCGTGCTCGTCTTCATCATGGCCGTGCTGCCCCTCTCCGAGGAACGGAGCATGCACATCATGCGCGCGGAGGTGCCGGGGCCTCAGGTCGGGAAGCTCGTGCCGCGCATCCGGCACAGCTCCGCCATCACCTACCTCATCTACGTCGCGCTCACCGTCATGCTCATCCTCCTGCTCTGCCTGGGCGGGATGCCCTTCTTCGACTCCGTGAACCACGCCATGGCCACGGCCGCCACCGGCGGCTTCAGCGTCAAGGCAGCCTCCATAGGCTTCTACAACAGCGCGTATATTGACGTCGTCACTGGCGTATTCATGCTGCTCTTCGGCGTCAACTTCAGCATCTATTTCCTGCTCATCATGCGCAAGTTCCGGCCGGCGCTCAAAAACTCGGAGCTGCATCTCTATTTCGGCATCGCAGCCTTTGCCACCCTCGCCATCGCCCTGGACATAAACGGCGACTACGGCGGATTCTGGCACAGCCTGCGCCTGTCCTTCTTCCAGGTCTCCTCCATCATGACGACCACCGGTTTCGCCACGGCGGACTTCAACCACTGGCCCGCCTTCTCCAAGGGGATGCTGGTGCTGCTCATGTTTATCGGCGCTTCTGCGGGCAGCACGGGCGGCGGCATCAAGGTCTCGCGCATACACATCCTTGCCAGCGCCGCCAAGCAGGAGCTCGGCAAGCTGCTCAACCCCAGGCGCACCGTCTCCGTCCGGCTCGACGGCCACAGTATAGACACGACGACCATCCGCTGCACGCTGGTGTTCTTCGCACTCTATATCGGCATAACCTTCCTGTCCACCCTGGCCGTCTCGCTCGACGGCTACGATCTTGAGACAAACTTCACCGCGGTCACGGCCTGCATCTCCAACGTCGGCCCCGGCCTCAGCCTCGTAGGCCCCATGGGGAACTACAGCATGTTCTCCAACTTTTCCAAAGTGCTGCTCTCCTTCGATATGCTGGTGGGCCGCCTGGAGATCTACCCCATGCTCATCCTCTTCCTGCCCTCCACCTGGAGGAAAAATTGAGGGATTCCCAAAAATCCACCCCGCCGCCCGATTTGGGCGGCGGGGTAGCAGGCCGGCGCTAGCAAACTAGGCGGCAGGGGCTTGTTTTACTGCTGCTCCTCCAGATATTCCTCCAGGCAGAGGCCGTTTTCCATTATGTACTGCGCGGCCTCCTCGCCCACATAGCGGAAGTGCCAGGGCTCCCAGACTATGCCCGTGATGCCGGACTTGTCCGGCGGGTAGCGCAGGATGAAACCGTAGTCTGCGCAGTTTTCCTTGAGCCACTCGGCCTCCTCCGTCTGCGCCCAGCTCTCGTCCAGCTCCGGATGGGCGTTTGATATTATGTCAACCGCAAGGCCCAGCTGGTGCTCGCTCGTGCCGGGGCGGGCGACCTCGGCTGCGGCAAGCTCCTCGGCCTCGGCGCGCCCGAGGCCGGTCTCGGCCATGACGCGTCCCACCTTGTCCTCAAAGAGCTGCTCCTGATAGGCCCAGCTGCGCCAGCCGGAGGTAACGACGAGGTCCAGGCCCGCCTCGCGTCCGGCCTGGAGCAGCGCACGCAGGGACTCCACGGCACGCAAATCGAAGAGATAGCCGTTGTCGGCCTCAGCGGTATCGGGCTCATAATCCCGGGACAGGGGATTTTCCGTGTTCACCAGCGTCAGGCGCCAGTCGTCCGCGCCGGCGGGCGAGGGCTGTTCCGCTCTGGGCTCCGTGCCCCCCTCCGTCTGCCGGGGTTTGTCCCCGCTCTCGCCTGACGAGCCCGCCTCCATGGCCCCTATGCCCAGCAGCAGCACGAGCAGCAGCGCCAGAAGCGCCCCGGACAATTTTCGCATGTTTTTCATAGCCGCTCCTTTCGCGGGGCGGAAAAACCGCCCTGTATGCATATCATACAGGGCGGTTGTATCGTATTTTCGTCAGAATTGCATCATTTTCGCATCATTTTTGCATATTTTCAGCCTGTGAGCGTAAATTCGCGGTCAACGAGCAGGGAGGCGGAGTCGGAGTAGGTATGCATGCGGCACTCGTAGCTGCGCTCCTCGCCCGCGGCGCTGTTAGTGAGCCGGACCTCGAAGGGGACGTTGTCCTCTATACCCTCCGGGATCTTCTGAAATCCGTCGTAGTCGAGCGCCGAGGCAAAGCTTCCGAGCAGCGCGGAGGCGTTGTAGTAGTCGTCAGCGTTGTAGTCGGCGAGGTTCCGCTCGCAGGAGGCGCTGTAGTAGCAGTAGAAGACGTCCAGCGTGTCGATATCCAGCTTTATCCAGAACCAGTTGCTCCAGTCGCCCGTCCACTCGCGGTAGTACTCCAGGACGCGGATGGTCTTGCCGCCCTCGGAAACGGTGTAGAAGTTCGTACCGGTGGAGCTGAGGCTGCGCTGGGCGCCGTGGTCTGCCACGAGGACGTTTTCCACGGCGTTGGCGCGGCGGATGGCGGCGACGAGGATGTCGCCGTCTATCTCCTCGGCGTCAAGGGCGCGGCGGGAGAGCTGACCCTCGTCGTACAGTGTATAGAGCTGCACGCGCTCGGCGAGGCTGAGGACCTCCGTGGGTGACGGGCTCTCCTCCTGCGCGGCGGGCTCCTGCGTCCGGCCGCGGAGCATGAGGGCTGGTACGGTCAGGCAAACGGCAAAGACCAACAGCGTCAGGATGCCGGCATACAGGCCGGGCTTCGGCTTTTTCACTCCCCGCCGCCTCCCTTCAGGAAGACGCGCACGGTGGTGCCCTCGCCCGGCTCGCTCTCATACTCCAGGGTGGTGCCGTGCAGCTCGGCTATGCGCTGGCAGAGGGCCAGGCCGAGGCCCGCTCCGTTTTGCGCGCGGGAGCGGCTCTTGTCTATCATATAGAACGGCTCCGTTATACGCGAGAGGTCCTCTTTCTTCATGCCCCGGCCGTGGTCCCGGACATAGAAGGCGTAGCCATCCTCCTCGCGCTTGCCGAAGAGCTCTATCGTCTGGCCCTTGCGCGAGGCCTTGCGGGCGTTGTCGATGAGGTTTATCATGAGCGTCTTGAAGAGGTCCGGCTCTATCTCCACCTCGCCCTGCTCCCAGCGCATGTCCAGGGTCATGCCGTCTGAGGCCAGGGACGGCACGGTTACAGCCGCGACCTCGCGTATGAAATACGGCGCGTCGAACTTGCGGCGCTCTATGCCCTGCTTGCCGGAGACTATTATCTCCATGAGCTTGAGGGAGAGGGCCTCCAGCCGCTTGCCCTCGGAAAAGATATAGCCCGCGGCGGTGAACCTGTTTTTCGGGCTCATCTCGCGGGAGCGGAGCATGTCGGCATAGCCTATTATGGCGGTGAGCGGTGTCTTGAGCTCGTGCGCGAAGCTGGCGATGAACTCCTCGCGCCGCTCCGCCGCCTCCTCAAGCAGCTTAACCTCGCCCTCCAGCTCTTCCGCCTGCTGGCGGCGGCGCTCCGCTTCGCGCGCCGCGCGCCCCTGAGCCCGCAGCGAAAAAAACGCAACGAGCCCGCCGCCCGCCGGGGAGGCGAGCAGCAGGAAAACAGCGTAGGCCGGGTAGCTCAGCCCGGCCCCGCGGCCTATCGCTATACAGGCCCCGAGGCAGATGATGACCGCCATGACACAGGTGGAGGCCAGAAAAAGCCCCAGGGGAAACGCGGCGCGGGCGCTCTTAGATCTCAAGTCGGTATCCCACCTTGTAGATGGTCTTTATCTTGTCGTCCCAGTGCAGCTTCTTGCGCAGGCGCTGGACGTGCAGGTCCACGGTGCGGGAGTCGCCCATGTACTCGCTGCCCCAGACGCGCTCATAAATAGTCTCGCGGAAGAGTGCGATGTTCCGGTTGCGCACGAAGAGCAGCAGCAGCTCGAATTCCTTGGCCGTCAGCGGGATCTGGCGGGAGCCGCGCATGACCGTGTGCGAGCGCGTGTCTATCGTCAGGCCCTCGATGCTTATCTCCGTTGCAGACTTGCCGGCGCGGCGGAGCACGGCCTCCACCCTAGCCAGCAGCTCGACTATCTCAAAAGGCTTCACAAGGTAGTCGTCCGCGCCCAGGCGCAGGCCCTTGACCTTGTCCGCCATAGTACCCTTAGCGGTCAGGAATATGACCGGTATCCCCAGCGGCTTTATGAAGTCGAGCAGCTCGTAGCCGCTCACCTTCGGCAGCATAATGTCCAGGAGCACGAGGTCGTAGCCCTCCTTCTCCAGCAGGTTCGCCGCCTCCAGCCCGTCATAGGCGCAGACGCAGGTGTAGCCTGCCTCGGAGAGGTTCATCTCGATGAGGTCGCTGATGGGTCTCTCGTCCTCCACGACAAGTATCCTGTACATGCCGTTCACCTCCGGCTAATACAATATAACACGATTGCATCAAATTTGCATCATCCGAGGCTTTTTCGCCGCCTTCAGGCGAAAAAAACATATACAAAAATCCCGCCTGTTTATGGGGCGTATTTTGTCGATACTGCGCAGGTGCCGCGCTGTCAGAGCACTTCCAGCAGGAAATGGGCCATATTCTGGATGGCGTTGGAGGCTGTCTTGCTGGGGTACATCTGGAAGTCGTGCCACATATTCTCCCAGACCTCCAGGCGGCAGTCCGCGCCTGCCGCGAGCATCCGCTCCGCGAGGCGCTCGGCGTCGGAATAGAGTATCTCGTGCGTGCCCACCTGGATGAGCGCCGGCGGGAAGCCCGCAAAGTCCGCGAAGAGCGGCGAGAGCAGGCAGTCTGAGGGGTCCAGCCCCCCGGCGTAGGCCTCGCGCACGGCGTACATGTATTCCGGCGTGAGCACGGGGTCTATCCCCGCGCGCCCGCGCAGGCTTTCGCCAGAGGCGGTCATATCCGTCCAGGGCGACATCAGCAGCAGCGCCCCCGGCAGGCCGCGGCCTGCCTCGCGCAGCTTCAGGCAGAGCACCAGAGCCAGGTTCCCGCCTGCGGAGTCTCCCGCCAGAACTATATCCCCCGGCGCTATGCCCAGGCTCTCAAGGTGGCTCCAGGCGGTCAGGGCATCCTCCACCGCCGCGGGGTAGGGGTGCTCCGGCGCGAGGCGGTAGTCAAAGGCGAGGGTGTCCATCCCCGTGGCCCGGGTGAGCTTCGAGGCCAGGACCTTGGAAAAGCCCAGGCCGCCGCTCGTGTAGCCGCCGCCATGGCAGTAGAGGATGACCCGGCGGCGCCTGTGTTCGCGGGAAAGCCGCATCCAGGCGGCGTCCATGCCGGCGAGCGTGAAGGGCTCCCACACGAGGCCGGACATCGAGGCCGCCATGTTGCCCAGCGCGTCCTGGGAGCGGCGCTGCTTTTCGAGGTCCTCCGGTGTGAAACTCTCAGGCTCTCCCATGCTGTGGACGGCCTTCAGAAGCCGCATGAAAGGAGCGAGCTTCAGCTCCTCCGGCCCGCTCACGAGCTTGTGCTTTTTGCTTGGCACTACCTGACCCCCTCCCGGCGTTTTAGCCGATTATACCACAGTCCGCCCGCCTTGAACAGCGGGGGCAGGACAGAAAAAAGCGCCGCCCCTCCACAGGGGCGGCGCTCCGCGTCAGGCGGCCAGAGCGGCGACTATGGCCTCGTAGACCGCGTCGGCGTTCTCGCACATGACCATTATGATGGTGCCGTCATCCAGGGTCTCAAGCTTGGCGTTCTTCGCTATCTCGTACTGGTCAGCCAGATAGGTCTCGAAGTTGGCGCACTGGGTGTCGATAAAGCCCTGGAGCCCGGCCTTGACGGTCTCCTCGCAGCCCTCGGCGGGCTTGGCGATGACGATGCCGTAGGCCTTGACGTTTATGAGCGAGACGCTCATGGCCAGCTCGGTAACATCATCGGCGGTGAAGCCGAGCACGTCGTAATACATGCTCTCAATGGCATCCTTGTCGCTCTGGACGGGGTAGGCCTCATTCTCCTCATCGCCGCGGGCGGAGGTTATGGCGTCGGCCAGGGGGCTCGAAGTTTCGGGCTCGCTGCTGTCCTCGGGGGCTTCAGGCTCAGTGCTGTCCTCGGGCTCCTCAGGCTCCGCGCTGTCCTCGGGGTTCTCGGGCTCGGCGCTGTCCTCGGGGGCTTCGGAAGGCTGCTCGCTCGTGATGGGTTCGGTGCTCTCTTCAGGCTTGGTCTCAGTGCCGCAGGCGCTCATCAGCGCCAGGCACATGGCTATGCAGAGAAATGCCGCAATGTACTTTTTCATTTTGTTTTGCTCCTTGATTTGCTCTAAGATTATTCCGGCGGTTTGCCGCCGTGGCCATATGACTGTTATTCGGGAGAAAAGTTCCCGCGTGGTTTTTAACATATTTTGAATTTCGACTTGTGAGCCTTGACGGGGGGTGGTAAAATCCCATTATACCTTCTTCGGAGGCGACTATGGACAGACCCCGCACTCCCTGGTACAGGATGGACAACGCCAGCTTCATGTATTCCTCTATCCAGAGGGACCAGTTTTCGGCCATATACCGCTTTTCCGCCGTCATGACCGAGCGGGTGGACCCCGTCTGCCTCCAGGCGGCGGTGGACAAGGCGCTGCCGCGCTTTCCGGGCTTTGCCGTCAAGATATGCCGGGGCTTTTTCTGGTACTACTTCGAGCCGAACACCGCGCCCGGACCCTACGTGCGCGAGGATGTGGCCGACCCCTGCCGCCCCGTGCGCTTCAACGAGGACAGCGGCTGGCTCATCCGCTTTTACTATTACATGAACCGCATTTCCATCGAGGTCTTCCACGCCCTGGCCGACGGGGCGGGGACGATGACCTTTTTCAAGGCCGTGCTGGCAGAATATCTGCGCCTGCGCGGCGCGGACATCCCCTCCGGCGAGGGGATAATCGACCTGGACGAGCCGCCCCGGGCCGAGGAACGGGAGGACGCCTATCTCCGCTACGCCGGCAAGGCCTCGCGCGCCCTTCCCCGCGTCGCCCGCGCCTATCAGAACCGCGGCACGCCCGAGCCCTTTTACACCTTCCACGTCACGATGGGTTTTCTCTCCGTCTCGGAGCTCCGGGACAAGGCCCGCTCCTACGGCGCCTCCGTAACGGAGTACCTCGCCGCCGTGCTCATGAAGCTGCTCATCGAAAAGCAGCGGCGCGAGCGGCCGCTCCGGGAGCGGCCCGTCACTCTCGCCGTGCCAGTGAACCTGCGCTCCTTCTTCCCCTCGGAGACGCTCAGGAATTTCATCCTCACCGTCCAGCCCTCCGTGGACCCTACGCTCGGGGACTACGATTTTCCCCAGCTTGTCGCCCTCATGCGGCACTACATCCGCCTCACCGCCGAGCCCGTGAAGCTCCGCGCCGCCATGACCCGCGGCGTTCGGCTGCTTATGAATCCTTTTCTCATCCTCATCCCGCGCGTGCTCAAAAACCCCATCATGCTCCTGAGCTACCACCTCACAGGCGTGCTGCCATACAGCGCCGTTTTCACGAACCCCGGGGCCTTCACCCTGCCTGAGTGCATGAGGCCATACATCGACCACATGGAGGTCATCCTCGGTCAGGCCACTGTGGCCAGGCCGCATGTCTCCAGCATCAGCTACGGAGATGTTTTCGAGATAACCTTTTCCGGCGTGCAGAAGGAGACCGACCTGGAGCGCGAGTTTTTCCGCTTTCTCGTGCGCGAGGGACTCCACGTGCGCGTCGAGAGCAACCGTTAAGGGGGTGCCGGTATGTCCTACTGTGTAAACTGCGGCGTCGAGCTGAACCCCGGCGCGCGGGAGTGTCCGCTCTGCCGTACGCCGGTAGTGAACCCCTCCTGTCCCGTTGACGCCGCCGAGCCCGGCTTCTTCCCCGTGCACCGCGAGGAGGTCGCCCCGGTCTCGCGCCGCGAGGCCGCGCTGCTGCTGAGCGCGATGCTGCTCTCCGTGGCCATCTGCTGCGGGCTTTTGAACCTGGTGTTTTACAGCGACATCTGGTGGTCCTTTTTCATCGGCGGGGCCATGGCCATGCTCTGGGTCTGGTTCGTGCCGCCGCTGCTGGTGCAGCGGATGTTCATCTGGGTGCGCCTGACTCTGGACGTTCTCGCCGTAGGGGCTTACATCTGCCTCATAGCCATCGCGCTCGACGGCATGGGCTGGTTCCTCGGGCTTGCCCTGCCGATCATTGCGGCGGCTGTGCTCGTGATACCGCTGCTTTACTGGATAATCCGCACGCGGCGCTGCTCCCTGCTCGTGTCGGCCGTACTCGTGCTCATGGCCATAGGCCTCCTGGCCGTGCTTACTGAGTTCATCTGTGACCGCTATCTCTCAGGAGGCTGGCTGCCCGGCTGGTCCATGGTCGTCCTGGCCAGCTGCGTAGGCCTGTCCATCCCGCTCATCATAGTCCGCCGCGTCCCCTCCCTCAGGGAAGAGGCTCGCAGGAAGTTCCACATGTGAGAGCGCTGAAAAAGTGAAATGCCGCCCATAGGGCGGCATTTCACTTTTTATAAATGCGCTGCATATTGCTTTTATGCCTGGGCGCTCAGTTCCAGTAGCCCGCGTGGACGGCGGCGGCCTCTTCCTCCACCTCGGGGATGGGGCCTATGACCTCGATATGCCGCTGGCCGCGCGCAAAGACCTCGCGGCAGGGCAGGTCGAAGGTCGGGTTCTGCTCGTTGCTGCCCGTGAGCTGCAGCAGGCGGCGCTCCGTCATGCCGTAGACCACCCTGCCGATGTTCGCCCAGTAGATCGCGCCCGCGCACATGGCGCAGGGCTCCGCCGTCGTATACAGCGTGCAGTGCGACAGAAACTCCCGGGAATACGCCTGAGAGGCCCGGGCCGCCAGCGTCGTCTCCGCGTGGCCGGTGCAGATGTGCTCCGTTATCTCGATGTTCTGCTGCTCCATGAGGATGTTGCCCTCTGCGTCCACCAGCAGCGCGCCGAAGGGCGTGTTCCCCGCCGCCCGGGACTGCTTCGAGACTTCGATGGCCCGCCTGAGATAGTATTCATGGCTCTCGTACATTTCCTGAACCTCCTTTTATTCCAAAAGCCGCCGTTCCGAGTTCAGCACTATGGCGTCCGCCTTCGCGCGCAGCTCTTCCTCCCGGGCGTTAGACTGCGCCAGAGAGCTGTTCAGCCCCTCCAGCACGCTGTGGATGCGGGCATAGGCGCTCTGCACCTGCTCCGTGGACTGCTGTATCCTGTCCAGCACCATCCAGTCCACAAAAAACCCGTCGAAGAAATAGTCCGCAAAGCGCATGAAGCCGTCAATGCTCACCTGCATACCCGAGGCCGCGCCGCCAACGTCGGCCAGCTCCGTCCTGAAGCGGCGCAGCTGGCTCTGCAGCAGAGCCACGTTGTGCTGGGCGCTGTCCAGGTGGCCATGCTTGGCCAGGTCCGAGATGAGCCCGCCGCCGAAGAGGTCAAAGGTAGCCCAGCCCTCAGCGTCGCCCAGTTCGTCGAGTATGGCGTTTATCGTGTTCAAGGCGTCGCTGCCCGCGGCAATGGCCTCCACCAGCTCCTTCTGGCGGCTCTCCTCCGCCGCTATCTCCGACTCTATGCGCAGAAGCTCGCGCCCGGCCTGGCCGCCGCTGCGGCGCAGCTCCTCTGCCCGCGCCTGGAGCGCGCGCTCATACTCCTCATGCGCGCCCTCAAGTTCGCCCAGCTCTGCCCGGAGGCGCGCTATGTCGTCCTCCGCCTCCGCCAGCTCCCGCGCCGCAGACTCATACTTCAGCGCCGCCGCAGCAGCCTCCCGCCGCTCCTTGTCCAGCTTTTCCTCGCCCTTGCCCAGCAGCGAGTAGAAAAATGCGGTAAGCCCGCCTGCCTCCAGGCGCTCCACATCGGCCCGCTCGTCGTGCAGGACGACCGCCAGCTCCTCGACACGCGCCTCCAGCGCGCTCCTCTGCGTCTCCAGCTCGCGCAGCTGGGCCTGGACCTGCGCCCTGCGCGCCGCGCGGCGCTGCAGCTCCTTCAGATCTCCGTCGTATACCGGCATGTCATTCTCCTTCCGCCGTTTCCGGCCTGATTATCTCTTTGACGCTCCGCTCGAACTTTGACCGCGGACCCATGACCTCCCGCTCGCAGCCTTCGCAGCGGAGCTTGAAATCCGCGCCAATCCTCAGCACCAGCCAGCGGTTGGAACCGCAGGGATGCTGCTTTTTCATGAGCAGCGTGTCGCCCACACGTATGTCCATTCAGCGCTCCTCTCCCTTTATGCGCGCCCAGTATGCCCGGGCGGCCTGCTCCGTCTTGTTCTCGCCGTACTCGTAGTATACCACGTCTTTCAGCGTATCGGGCAGATATTGCTGCTCGACCCAGTGGTTGGGGAAATCGTGCGGGTATTTGTAGCCCTGCTCCCGCTCAAAACCCGCGCCGTCTGCATGGACGTTCTGCAGTTCCCGCGGGATCGGCCCCGCCTTGCCCGCGCGCACATCCGCGAAGGCGCGGTCTATTGCCATGACGACCGAGTTGGACTTCGGCGCCGTGGCGAGCAGGATGGCCGCCTCGGCCAGAGGCAGGCGCGCCTCCGGCAGGCCCAGCTGCAGCGCCGAGTCTACGCAGGCTTTCACAATGGCCGCCGCCTGGGGATAGGCCAGGCCGATATCCTCCGAGGCCGAGCACAGGAGCCTCCGGCAGGCGCCGATGAGGTCGCCCGCCTCCAGAGTGCGCGCCAGATAGTGCAGCGCCGCGTCCGCGTCCGAGCCGCGCAGGGACTTCATCAGGGCCGAAAGGCTGTCGAAATGCTCGTCCCCCTCCCTATCGTAGCGCATGGCGCTCGACTGCGTCGCCTCGCGCGCGTCCTTAAGAGTTATGTCAACCTTTCCCTCCCTCCGCGGGGCAGCGGAGAAGAGCAGCTCCACGGAGTTCATGGCCTTGCGCACGTCGCCGCCGCAGGCCTGGGCGATGTGCTCCGCCGCTCCCGGCTCCAGGCGCGTCTCCACGCCCTCGCGCGCTGATATTATGTCAACTGCTCTCCTGACGGCGGGCAGCACCTCTGCGGCGGGTACGGACTTGAACTCGAACACCGTGCTGCGGGAGAGCAGGGCGTTATAGACGTAGAAATAGGGGTTTTCGGTCGTCGAGGCGATGAGCGTGATGCGCCCGTCTTCGATAAATTCCAGCAGGCTCTGCTGCTGTTTTTTGTTGAAATACTGTATCTCGTCGAGATAGAGCAGCACGCCGCCCGGGGTGAGCATGGTGTCCAGCTCTGCGATGATGGCCTTTATGTCCGCAAGGCCTGCGTTTGTGGCGTTGAGGCGGCGGAGGCTGCGCTCGGTCTTCCGGGCGATGATATTCGCCACCGTGGTCTTGCCCGTGCCCGATGGGCCGTAGAAGACCATGTTCGGGATGTCGCCGGAATCAATGACGCGGCGCAGGAGACCGCCCGGGCCGAGAATATGCTTCTGGCCGACGACGTCGTCCAGCTCAAAGGGCCTTATCTCGTCTGCCAAGGGTCTGTGCATGGCCTGACCTCCGTAACACGTTGAAATATGGGGATAAAGATGCTAAAATGCTTAAAAAAAGCGAAAGCGGTGGTTAATATGAGGACGCCAGAACAGGTCGCAGAAATAGTCTCCCGTCTGGAGGAGGCCTACCCCCTCGCGGACTGCACGCTCGACTGGGGGAAGGACTACGAGCTGCTGTTTTCCGTGCGTCTGGCCGCCCAGTGTACGGACGAGCGGGTGAATATGATAACCCCGGCGCTTTTTGAGCGCTTTCCGACGCTGGAGGCCTTTGCGGAAGCCGACGTGGAGGAAGTCGAGAAATACGTCCGCTCCTGCGGCTTTTACCACACGAAGGCGCGGGATATCGTGGCCTGCGCCCAGGTGCTGCTGGCCAAGCACGGAGGCAGGGTGCCTGACAACATGGATGAGCTGCTCGCCCTGCCGGGCGTGGGCCGCAAGACGGCTAATCTCATCCTCGGCGACGTCTTCCACGCTCCCGGAGCCGTTGTCGTGGACACGCACTGCATCCGGCTCTCGAACCGCATGGGCTTTGTGGACACGAAGGACCCTCCGAAGATAGAGGCCGCGCTGCGGGAGGCCCTGCCGCCGGAGAAGAGCTCCGACTTCTGCCACCGCATCGTCCTGCACGGGCGGGCGGTCTGTACTGCGCGCGCTCCGAAGTGCGGCGAGTGCTGCGTGGCGCATGTCTGCCGCTTCGCCTCGGGTGAATAGGTTCAGCCCACGACCTCGCCGCAGACCCGGTAATCCGCCTCGGGTGTGAGCGGTATGGGCGCATAGTCGGGGTTTGCCGAGATGAGGCAGGCTCCGCGCGCGTCCACATGCAGGCGCTTGCAATAGGCCATGCCGCCCAGGACGAATATGCCGACGCGCCCGCTCTCCAGCGTCTCGCGGCGGCGGACCCAGACTATCTGCCCGTCGGAGATCTCCGGCTCCATGCTGTCGCCGGCGATGCGCACGGCGAAGTCTGCCTCAGGCGGCGCGGCGGCGGCGTCCACGGGCTCGAAGTCGTCGCCGTCGAGGAACTGACCGGTGCCGGCTGAGGCGGCGAGGGTGTAGAGCGGCAGGATACGCGCCGCAGGTTCCTCTTCGCGCTCCGAATACAGCCCGCTGGCCAGCAGGACGCGGATATAGTCCGATACCAGCCTGCGCCCCTCGGCGTTGAGGCCGGCGAGGCTCCCGCCCGCACCGGTGAAGGTGGCCATGACGTCCGTGACCCCGTAGATGGCGCACAGCGCAAGGAACTGGGCCGCGTTCGGCATGGTCATATCCTTTTCCCACTTGCTGATGCCTGCGGGCTTTATGTCGATGCCCTCCGCCGCCAGCAGCTCCGAGACCCGGGGCTGAGTCAGCCCCGCCTCCCGGCGGAGGGAGGTGAGTATCGTTCCGAGAGATTTTTTCAGGCGAATCATCTCCTTTCAGGAGATATTGTATCAAATTCTTTGACTGTTGGCAACAATTTTTGTCGTCCGGGCAAGAGAGGAACGCGGACTGGCGCTTAAAAGTTTTTTGCCCCGCTTTTTTACAAAAAAGCGGGCGGGGTCCAGGGGCCGCGCCCCTGGCCGCGCGCCGCAGCGCGCGGAATACTCAATCGCCTTGGGAGGAGAATGAACTTGAAACGCATCCTCATCGTAGACGACGATGTCCATATCGGCAACATGCTCGAAGAGACCCTCTCCCGCGAGGGCTACTCCGTCTCGCGCGCCTACTCCGGCACCGAGGCCGTCATGTCTGTGAAGTTATGTAAACCTGACCTCGTGCTGCTCGATCTCATGCTTCCGGGGCTCGCCGGCGAGGAGGTGCTGCCGCAGCTGCGGGGGATACCGGTCATCGTCATGAGCGCCAAGGCGAGCGTGGACAGCAAGGTCGCGCTGCTGCTCGGCGGCGCGGCGGACTACGTGACCAAGCCCTTCAGCACCCGGGAGCTTCTGGCGCGCATCGTGGCGGCGCTGCGCCCGAGCGCGGCTGCGGAGCCGGAGGCGCTCTCCTTCGGGGCACTGCGGCTGGACACCGGCGCGCGCACGGTCAGCTGCGCGGGAAACGAGGTGCGGCTCACGCGCACGGAATACGCCATATTGAAGCTGCTCATGCTAAACCCCGGCCAGGTCGTCACCCGCTCCGCCATACTGGAGCGCATCGCGGAGGACACGCCCGACTGCACGGAGAGCTCGCTCAAGATACACATCAGCCACCTGCGCCGCAAGCTGCGAGAGGCCGGGGCCGGGGACTGCATCGAGGCCGTCTGGGGCATCGGTTTCAGGCTGCGAGAGGGTTGACGAAATCTTTACCCTTTCGTTAACCGCTTTCTTTACGCGGCGGTGCTATGCTCGGTCCCGTAAAGGAGGCAAGTCAACATGGACTATGTTTTAAGCACAGATAACCTTGTCAAGAGCTACGGCCAGGCCCGGGCTCTCAGCGGGCTGAGCATGCACGTACCGAAGGGCGCCATCTACGGCATCGTGGGCCGCAACGGCGCGGGCAAGACCACGCTCATCCGCCTCATCTGCGGGCTTCAGCGACCGACCTCGGGCACTTACAGCATCTACGGCCGGGAGTTCACCAGCCGCGACATCCGCTTCTCCCGCCGCCGCATGGGCGCAGTGGTGGAGACGCCGAGCATCTACCTCGACATGAGCGCGCGGGAAAATCTCAGGCAGCAGTACCGCGTCCTCGGCCTGCCGAGCTTTGAGGGCATAGACGAGCTGCTCGCGCTCGTGGGCCTTGCGGACACGGGCAAAAAGAGGGCGCGCAACTTCTCCCTCGGCATGAAGCAGCGGCTCGGCATCGCCGTGGCGCTCTGCGGCGGGCCGGATTTCCTCATCCTCGACGAGCCGGCCGGGGGCATGAACGATCAGGAAACGGCGGATCTCATGCTGCTCATCAAGGCCATCCAGAAGCGGGGCATCACCATCCTGCTGATCGAGCACGACATGAACCTTGTCATGCGCGTCTGCGAAAAGATCGTCGTGCTGGAAAACGGGGCCCTCATCGCCGAAGGCACTTCCGCCGAGATCAAGAGAAACCCGAGGGTCATCGAGGCCTACCTCGGCGCGGAAGGCTAGGGGCTGTTGACGCTGCGGAGGGAACATCCTGTTTCCCCGGGGTATGCATATTTTGA
>OGXR01001446.1_pt1 | contig 17463 bp, 9 predicted proteins | sample 1576331 | NCBI WGS metagenome assembly OGXR01 (sample SAMEA3541473, study PRJEB24748) | human gut metagenome | biome: human gut; feature: human-associated habitat; material: faeces | place: China | collected 2012 | reverse complement strand
CGCAGAAACGATATCGTCCCACGGAGAATAGAAGCATCCTCCAAATTTTCTTCGAAGTATTCTTCGGGGAATCCCAGATGCACCGCTTGTATCTGTACTACTGTTATCAGCTGGGCATCCTGCCCAAGAAGCAGCAATCCCGCATCAACCGCCCGGAACTGGAGCGCATCTGGAAAGACACTGAGAGAATCCTTGCAGAACACGCTTTTGTCCACGACCACAAGTTCCCATCTTTACAGGCCATTGTGGACTATCGGAAGAGTTTGTCCCAGCAGATGGAAACCCTTGCCGCGCAGCGTGCCGAGGTCGTCAAGCAGATGCGCCGTAAGGATGCCCCGCCGGAACTGGCAGACCGCCGTGCAAGGCTTACTTGCAAGATTGCGGAACTCCGCAAAGAGGACAAGATTGCAGAGGGAGCAATCAAGCGTATTCAACGCACACGCGAATCCAACCGTATTGACCGGGAAAACAGAATGCCGCAACATCCCAGACCACGCCGCCGCAGCCGGGAACGGGAGCGCGAATGATGTCAGTTTGCACCCAATGTGCAGGACGGTTCTTGTGCAATTCTGTGAATAGCTTTCCGGCGGGATTGCTGGTATCGTTGTACCGAACCCAAAACGCAGCAACTTGAAAAAAGGAGAGATGCCTATGGTAGCAGGACGCTTACAGGAGAAAAACGGATTTTATTACATCGTGCTGAGTTACACGGACTCGGCGGGGAAACGCCGTCAGCCGTGGATCGGCACAGGGCTGCCCGTCAAGGGTAACAAAAAACGCGCCGAAAAAATGCTGGCAGAAACGCGAAAGGACTTCACGATTCCCAAGGGGCAGGTGTCCGAACTCAGCCCGGATATGGCATTCAGCGACTATATGCGGTACTGGCTGAAAATGATGCGCACAGCCGTAACGGAAACTACTTACTCGTCCTATTGCTTCAATGTAGAGAAACACATTATTCCCTACTTTGAACCGCTGGGCGTAACGTTGGCAGGGTTACAGCCGCGCCAGATTCAGAGCTTTTATCTGCACGAAGCGGAAACGCTGAAAAACACCTCTATCCTGCGATTCCATGCCAATCTGCACAAGGCGCTGAAATACGCCGTGCGGATTGACCTGATTGCCAGCAATCCGGTGGACAAGGTGGACCGCCCCAAGCCGCAGGCGTTCATGGCAAGCTATTACAGCGCCGAGGAAATGGAAAAGCTCTTTGAAGCCGCCCAAGGGCATAAGCTGGAACTTATCATCCAGCTTGCAGCCTTTTACGGACTGCGCCGTGCCGAGGTGATGGGCTTGCGGTGGGAGGCCATCGACTTTGAAGCCAAGACGCTGACCATTCGCCACATCGTGACCAGCACCCGCATTGATGGCAAGAAGATTTTGGTAGAAGCTGACCGAGCCAAAACAAAATCCAGTCTGCGAACCTTGCCGCTGGTCGACCCGATTGCCGAGCGCTTGAAAGCCGTCAAAGAGCAGCAGGAATACAACCAGAAAATCTGCGGCAACTGCTATAATCAAGAGTACCTTGGCTATGTATTTGTGGATGCAATGGGAAACCTGATCCAACCGGATTCCGTGACGACAGGCTTTCCACAGTTGCTGAAAGAGAACGGTCTGCGCAGGATCCGATTCCACGACTTGCGCCACTCCTGCGCCAGCCTATTGCTGAAAGAGGGTGTGCCAATGAAGCAGATTCAGGAATGGCTGGAGCACAGCGATATTTCCACCACGGCCAACATCTATGCGCATCTGGATTCGCAATCCAAGAACCTGAGCGCCCGGACGATGGCAAACACACTGACATTGCCAGAGGCACAGCCCATAAAGAAGTGGTAATTTGAACAGCGGCGGCATCTGAGAAATCAGGCGCCGCCTTTTTGCTGTCAATTTGTACCCAAGCTGCGGGAAGAATCTTGTGTAGTTCTGTGAATAGCTATTTGCCGCGATTGCTGGTATGATTTGTACCGAACCCGAAAATCACTACTTGAAAATAAAGGGGAGATGTTTATAAGAAAAGTACGGGAATTTTACAAAGCGGCAATAAAAAATCACTACTCAATGTAGAATTGAGTAGTGATACTTGGCGCAGACGGTGGGATTCTCCCGCGCCCTTGCAACAGTCCGCAGGACTGTTGCAGCCCGGCGGGACGCAGAGCGCCGGGCACGGGCTGTTCGAATCCCACCTTGCAACCCTTGCATAGTTTGCCGCAAAAATAATAAGCAGCACCCCGCAAGGTACTGCTTTTGGCGCAGACGGTGGGATGCGAACCCACGTGACATTGCTGTCAAATTGATTTCGAGTTTTTTGGTATATATCGCAACTGACGGTATTTGTCGGAAAAAAGCGGAAGTTGTCGGAAGATGATTCGACCGACCTACGACGAAAAATGTTGAAAAAGAAGTCCTTTTTAACGTCAGAACGTCGCAATTCGAACCCATTTCAAAATGCCGATTTTTCGGGAAAAATGAGAGAAAAACAGGCATTTTTGGCACGTTGGAGAGATGGTGGAGAGAAAAACAGGAGAGAACAAAAAAGCTCAATTTTCCTTATTGTTATGGGCATTTACAGAAGTGCGTTGACTAAATTTTATGCAAATTCCCCTTTGCCACAAAAATCAAACCGTCCCTGCCTGCTGTTGATGAGTTCGAATAATGGACGGTGATTCTAGTGGATTACAGTTACGACTTTGCAAAAATCAAGGCAAACTACCCTGAAAAAATCGGGCTGGAGCAGATGCGCGTCATCTGCCATATCAGCAAAAAGACGGCGCGTTACCTGCTGACAAGCGGGCTTGTTCCCTGCATAGATACCGGCAAGAAAACCCGCCAGTACATCATCAATACAAAAGATGTTATCACGTATCTTAAAAAGCGTCAATCCCAACCGGAAAAATTCTCGGCACCGACCGGGTATTACTCAGCGAGCTGGAACAAAGGCGGCAAGCCCAAAATGCTGACCTTACGGGAATGGGCAAATCTGGATACCGCCAAAAGCAGAAAGAAGTTTCAGGACTTTCTTACCCTGAAAACGCAGCCCTACAGCGATGTGCTGAGTGTTGCCGAAGCAAGCCGGCTTACCGGCTATCACCACAACACCCTGACGAATTGGTGCCATAACGGTTACATCCGATACTTTGAAATCAGTGGTGGGTATATGATTCCCAAATCTTGTCTGCTGAATTTTCTGCTTAGTCCTCATATTCTGGACAGCTATCGACCTTCTAAAAAGATGGTTGACCTTGCGAAAGAATTCAGCCGACAGGGCAAATCGACAAAAAAGCCCACCGCCAAATGAGTGCCATAGAGAAAAGCAGCGTCCCCCGAATGTAAAACGGAGGACGCTGTTTTTATAGCCCTATTTCAACTGCTGACAATTTGTCACCAGTTGGCGCATGACTGTCATCGGCATTAGGCAGCGACATATAGCTTCTGTAATTTTTAACTGCCTACAATTTGTAGTCATTTCACAAACCGTATGCTTTGGAGCTATTTCAGATTATGCCCTATTAAATCGAAGCATTTGAATTCGGCCACTAACAGCGGCGGCAATTTTCGCGGCTCGTCCATCATCAAACTGGGCGGCTGTTCGGAAGATTTCTTCTGCTTTATTGGAAAATCCATCAAGGCGCTCCAGCGGCAGATCCACATAAGGCGCAATCAGCTTTAGCTGGGATTGCTGCGAGGTTTCAAACGGTTTTGCGGGAACCATGGCTTCCGCATTGATCGCGCGGGTGAGGGTCATCTGCCAAAGGCTTGTGCCGCTGTCATAGATGGGCGCTGTTCCTTTCCATTCCAGCGTTTCGGAATCACGCAGGAAACCGAAATTGCCAAGATGGCGATCCGTGTTGGCTAAGATGAAATCGGCAGCCAGCATATTGCAGACCGCTTTCTTTGCATCAGAAATTCCGACGGTCCGGCAGCAGGCGTTGAAGTGTTCCCAATTGGAAACGCCCTGCGCTTGCGGCAGCAGCCGCATAAATTGGGCGGCGGTGACAAGCTCGGTGTGGTCATTGGTAAAGCACGCGCAGGCGGACATGACCTGCCCGCCCTGCTCTATAAGCCAGTAGGGAACGTGCGGCATACCAAGCGCATCATACAGAGCTGAGGCAACAATTTCGTTGTAAGGCTCTTGCTTGTAAATACCCGATCCTGCTTTTAAGAGGATTCGTTTTCCGTCCGCAATGCGCCAGCGCTTTTGCAAAAAGCCATCCGAGGTATTGCAGGGGGAACACAAATCCGGCTGTGCCGAGAGAACCCCCTCGCCAAACAAAGCGCGTCCCACATCGTCAGAAAAGTCGTTCTCGTAGAAATTTACATCTCGCCAATTCTGTGGGGCATCGCAGGGCGTGACCCAATACTGGTCTGAAAGGCTCAGCCCGCTGCATTTGACAAGCAGAAGTTCAGCGTAAGGGATATGCAGCGTTTCCAAGGCGCGCTCCAGCCCGGAACGGCTTGCCGGGATACCGCGCCCTGCCCACCATTTGCGCAGGGACAGAACATCAAAGCTGCCATCGCTATGCTTTGCGCCAAGGGGAATCCTCTGCGCCGAAAGAACCTCTGCCACATCAATAATGTCGCCGGTCTTTTCCGCTATTTCAATAACAGCCACTTGATGATTGCGCTGCATCAGGAAAAATCGCATTCTGCTCACCTGCCTTACCTTATAGAACGATTATACTCTATTCGGCGGGGCTTTGCAATCTGCGTTTTTGTCGCAGCGTCAATTCTTTTCTATACACCAAGGGGGAAGTATATCTTTTTTCGGGAAATGGGGTGCCGTCTGTGTTTTCCCCCACACCCCCTTTCAGCCAGCTGAAGTGACAAATAGCCAGCTAAAAACAAATAATCGTATCATTGGCACCTTACCTATTTTGTAGGCAAGGTGCTTTTTTCATACAGAAACGGAGGTCACCCCCATGGGAAAATACCAAAAGAATATTGAAGCTGCCCGCCGAATTACCGTGATGCAGTATTTGGAAACCTATCACCCCGGCGAACTTGTGCGCAAAACGGATCGCGAGTACTGCACTCGGACGCACGATAGCCTGATCATCACGCCTGCCAATGGATTCTTCCACTGGTTTTCGCGTAATGTAGGCGGCAACAACGCCATTGATTATCTGACCAAGGTGGAGGGCATGGACTTTGTATCAGCGGTTCGTCTGCTGAACGAGATGACACCGGTCACTGTTTCTTTTCAAGCGGCTAAGGCAGCGCCTGTAAAGCTGCACGAGCCTCGTCCATTTACACTTCCTACCCCGGATCGAAACGCCGAAGCCGTTGCTGCCTACCTGATGCACCGCGGTATCAGCCCTAAGGTCCTGCGCTACTGCGTGGGCAGCGGCATCCTGTACCAGACCACGCGCGGCAACTACCGCAACTGCGTTTTTGTGGGCAAGGATGAAGGCGGCGTTCCGCGTTCTGCTTTTCAACGTGGCTGCCAAGGCACCTACCGCGGTGATGTCACCGGCAGCCAAAAGAAGTACGGATTTCTGATGCAAGCGGAAAACCCGGACTGCGATACCGTGGAGCTGTACGAGGCCCCGATTGATGCTATGTCCGGCGCGACCTTGCGGCAGTATACAGACATTGGAAAGTGGCGCAGTGTGCATTATCTGGCACTGGGCGGGCTGAACTATCTGCCTATCGACTACTTTTTGCAGCAGCATCCGCAGGTGAAAAATGTGGTGCTCTGCTTTGACCGTGATGAGCCGGGGCTGCGCTTTGCCGAAACGGTTGCCCAGCGCCTTGCCGAGCGCGGATTCAATGTGGAAAAACGGCTGCCTGCCGTAGGTAAGGACTACAACGAAAGCCTTATCTGGTACAAGTCAAAGATTGAAAAACAGCGAGGAGAGCGCGTATGAAAACAATAGCAATTGCCAACCAAAAAGGCGGCGTGGGCAAAACGACGACCGCCGTAAATTTAGGCGTGGCACTGGCAGATATGGGCTATAAAGTACTGCTGGTGGACGCCGACCCGCAGGGGGACTTGAGCAGTTACCTTGGCCACACCGGAGCTGCCAACAGCGCCACAATCAGCGACCTGATGGAATCTGTTATTTCAGACGAACCGGCACCGGAGGTGGTGATGCACCATGAAGAACAAGTGGATTTTATCCCCTCGGACATTGGGCTGTCAGATATGGAAGTTCGGCTGGTCAATGTGATGGCACATGAGCGCATTATGGCACAGGCACTGGAGCCGTTCAAGGACAAATACGATTACTGCCTGATCGACTGTATGCCCTCGCTGGGTATCCTTACGGTGGCTTCGCTTGTGGCTGCTGACCGGGTGCTGATCCCTGTGCAGGCACAGCATTTTGCCTTGAAAGGCGTGGTGTCGCTGATCAAATCCATCAATCAGATCACGCGCCGTATCAAGCCGGAGCTTGAAATTGACGGCATTGTTCTAACCATGGTGGACCGGCGCACCAATCTGAGCAAAGATGTCTGTGCCGCTTTGCGGAATTCCTACGGATACGCACTAAAAATCTACCGCACAGAAATTCCCATTAGCACACGCACCGCGGAGAGTGCCTCCAGCGCCCACAGTGTGCTGAGCTACGATGCAAGCGGTGCTGCAAGCGTCGCCTATAAAACCTTGGCAAAGGAGGTCGTGGACAATGAGAGAGTACGGCAGCAACATCATACTCCCCTCACTCGATAATCTCTTTTCCAGCGAGCAGGAACGGCAGGATGCCAAGTTGGAGAAAATTCAGATTCTGCCGCTGTCGGAGCTGCACCCCTTTGAGGGGCATCCGTTTCAGGTGCGCGATGATGAGGAAATGGACAAGATGGTGGACAGTGTCAAAGAATATGGCGTGATGACCCCCGCCATCGTTCGCCCGCGCCGGGACGGCGGTTATGAAATTGTAGCCGGACACCGCCGCTGCCACGCCAGCCAACGCGCCGGAGTGGACACCATGCCTTGCATTGTGCGAGATATGGATGATGACACCGCCATTATTTTGATGGTGGATTCCAACTGCCAGCGAGAGCATATTCTACCGAGTGAAAAGGCGAAAGCATATCAGATGAAGCTGGAAGCTGTAAAGAGAAAGGCCGGTAGACCGTCAAAAATAAATTCTGGCCAAGTTGGCCAGAATTTTACACAGCCTTTTTCCGTAGAGAAAGTCGCAGACGAAGCGGGTGAAAGTGTTAAGCAAGTGCAGCGCTTTATCCGTCTGAACAAACTCACCCCCGAACTTATGAAAATGGTGGATGATGGCAAGCTAAAAACCACTCCCGCCGTAGAACTTAGCTACCTTACCCCCGAAGAACAAGAGGACTTCCTGTCCTATATGGAATCCGAGGGTTGCACACCATCGCTGTCACAGGCGCAAAAGCTCAAAGAGGCCAGCAAGGAAAGCGTGTTGACATCCGAAAAAATCCAGCACATTATGGCCGCCAAGCCGCCAAGTGTAAAGCCGCGTGACCCGCAGCTTATGATTCCAGTTGCTAAAGTTGAGCGCTATTTTCCCAAAGGATTTACGAGCGACCAGATGCAGCAGGTTATCGTAAAACTGCTGGAAAACTACGCCCGTGCCCACCAGCACGGCAGCAGATGAGGGGGGGACACCGATGACAAGATTATTAGTTGTTGAACCCAGCTACTGCCCTTATCAAGCGGGTTTTTCCAGTGCGGCGACTGCGGTTTCCGAGGTAATCGAGGGTGAAAGCCAAATCCTAAAACCGTTTGGCACACCGCGAATCGGGCTAATATGCAGCAAAGCCCAAAGCCGGCTGAAATATAACAGGCAGGTCAATGACGAGGGAATTACCGTGCGCGGACGCTTTCTCATTTGCGGGCTAAATGGTGATAAAGTCGTGGGCCTATCCAAAGACCAGGCAGACCGATACAGCCGTCTTCTTTTTCTACCGCAAGTCGAAGATATGGCAAGCGGTGAACTGCCCGCCGCAAAGGTACGCCCGCAGGATGAACGCTACGGGAACAAACTATCTTTTTGGGAAAGGTTGGAAAGATAATGGAAGAAAAGACAGATAAAGTAGTCGGCTACATCGAATATCTCGGTGCAGGCGGGATGATCGGTGAAATCGTTCCTTACACAAGCGTGGAAAAATTCAAGGATGAAATTCTGGATTCCTTGGATTGTGGGCGGCCAGTGACACCGGTTGTATTCTCAGATGAACTGGATGAGCCACTCCAATTTGATTCAGACACCTATTTTCCGTGGGGATTTCGCAGCGAAAAGCGAGTGCAAATCCCTTATGAAATCTATCAAACTAACAGGCGAGACCTTGTTTTTATGGAGTATTCTCCTGCGAGGCTCGCTGCCGGAGCAAAGGACTACGAACTCGTGTACAAGGGGCAGATGGAGCGTTGGGAAACGCTGGACAGCATTTATTCACGGCATAATCGGGATGACCGTCCAAACGCCAAAACTATGCGTTCCGTCTCTGTCAGCGATATTATTGTGACACACAAAGATAACGAGACACACGCTTTTTATGTTCAGCCGATTGGGTATAAGCAGGTAGATAACTTGTTGCCGGAACTTGAAAATGCCACACCGTCAAAAGCAGAACAGCACGAGCGATAAGGAGCAGCCTATGGCAAAATACGAAAATATCCGTGCGCTTGCCAAAAAGCAACTGCAAGCCGTCACGGAGAGCAGCGACCGCTGGAAAGAATTTTTGCGGACAGCGGCCATTGCTTATAATTATAGTTTCCCGAACCAGCTTTTGATTCACGAGCAAAGCCCCACCGCCACAGCCGTGGCCGACATAGCCTACTGGAATAATAATGCGGGCCGCTGGGTCAAGCGCGGCGCACACGGTATCGCAGTATTTGACACTCGCGCCAATTCTTCCCGGCTGCGGTATCTGTTTGACATTTCCGATACCATCCCCCGCGCAGAGATTCCCGAAGCGCTGCCGTGGGTCATTACAGACCAGAACTGGCGGCCTGTTTGGGATAAAATCGTAGCGGATAATCACGCTGACAGCATCCAGAGCGCCCTACTCATGCTCTCTACATCCTGCGTTGCCCAGCGCAGCGCCATGTTCACAACCGCACTGGGAAAAGCCATAGACGGCAGCAGCTTACAGTGGGCCAAGCCGGACGAACAGCGGCAGCTATTTATACAGCTTATCACCCAAAGCTGTCTGTATATGGCCGCGCTGCGGTGCGGCGTGGATACTGCGCGGCTGGACCTGTCTGCCCTTGAGTCTGTGAACCAGTTTGATACAAACCGCATTGCTCTGTGTTTGGGCAGCGCTTGCCAACAGGCGGCACGGCCTCTCATGCAGCAGATCGGAAGCATCACGAGAAAAATTGACAGTGTTGCACGCGCCGAAAAAGTCCGCTATTATGGTGACAAACAGGAAGAAACCAATAACACCAAGGAGGTCAACAATGGAGTACATGATGGTGAACGGCTACCAAATCCCGGCGCTGACGTTGAACGAGCCGCCGATGCCGGAAATCGGGAAGTACGGCAGCCTGCGGCGGAAATTCCTGCTGGAGAACGCCCCGATGATGTTCGACGAGATGATGCTGGAGGGAACGCTGTACCCGCATCTGGTGGAGATGGACAACGCAGTACATCGGCAAATCGAACAGACGATGCAGACGCTGATGCAGCAGAGCACCGCCCCGAACCGGCAGACAGACCCGATGGGCTGGACGCAGTGGATGAACGCCTTGCAGAGCCAAGCCGAGGAACTGGCGATGCAGCAGATTTACAGCCTGTAATACAAGAACCCCAAGCGGAGAGCGATACCACGCCCTCCGCTTTTTCTGTACCCATTTCTGATTTGCCGCCGCTGAGCGATGAACTGATTCTAGGCTTGCTGGCGAAGGACTCCTCCAGCCGTGCCGACAATGCGGCTATTCTGGAATATTTCAATGAGCATCCCGACCTTGCCGAGCGCAGCGCCTTTTGCAAGCACTGTTACAAGCAAATTTATACATATTTGTTCGTGGATGACCATACCGTGGGTTTTATCCGGCATGATATGTACCTTGAACTTTGGGAGGGCAACTATCTTACCAAAACAGCGCAGGTCAATCTGACATGGGATGCTGTTGCCGCAAAGATTGCTGACCTCATCGAGCAAGGGCGTCTGATGGTTCCCATCAAGGCTACACCCGTGCAGCAGCAGATGGAGCAGCTTACTCTTACTCCCGAAGATTCTGAAAAGGCAGGGCTGCCGAGCCATGAGCAGCAAGCAAAAAATATTGACCTTGCGGCAGAAGCCAAAAAGTGGAACAAGCCCATCATTGACGCATCCGGCAAGTACATTACGGAGCAGGACATTACCGATGCACTGTGCAAAGGCGGCGGGTTTGAAGATAGCAAATTTCGCATTCAGCAATATTTCTCTGCACAGGTACTTCCTATCGAGGAAGATCAAGCCCGCTGGCTGAAAAAGGAATACGGCATCGGCGGCGGCACATGGTTCTTCCGTGATGGTGGGCGCGGCTTTCTTAACCACATGGGCAAAAATCTTGAGATCACCCGACGTACAGAGGACGGCGAGTATCGCCGCGTTTTGAAGTGGAAAGAGGTTGCCCAACGCCTGCGGCTTTTAGTTTACAACGACCAGTATCTGACCGATGCCGAAAAAGCCCACTATCAGGCATGGGCAGCAGAACAGCAAGCCGTTCGTGCAGCGAACGATGCCGCACTCGCCCATGCAAAACACGCCATCACGGATTTCTGCGAAAATGAGGGGCTAAACGAGCCGAATTTCTCCGACTTGACCCGCGTGGAGTTTGCTTACTCTACCACCGAGGACGATGAGCATGAGATCCAAGTGTATGCCGATCTTCTGCGGAACGAAATCCGCTATGAAGTTGACGGTAACATTGTCCATATCGACTACTTCCAAGATAACCACGAGCTTGCTGCGCAGGGCATTGAAAACAGCGCCTTCTCGGATTTTATCAATACCGCCGAAGCAGAGTTTGAAAAGCATCATCCGACTACAAGAAAAGTCGAAAAATCACCTGTAACTATCGGCAGCACGGTTTATCTGGAAGATGCCAGACCCTTTACCGTGGAGGAAATCGGCAGAGAAAACATTCATCTGCGGGATGAAAGTTTCCCGCTGGTAGGCCGTGCTGTCAGCCATGAAGAATTTGCGCGGCTGCTTGCGGCCAACCCCAAAAATGCAGCACTATCCGCCCCGGAAGTTCCAAGCCGCCAAGCGCAGCAGGAAGAAATTGCTGAACCCATCGTGGGCGAAGTCATCGAAGAACCCAGCCCCTTTGTGGAGCAGGTTATGGCGGATGCAGAACGGCTTTCGGCAGAAGATGAACCCTACCACCGCGAACCCATTACCTATGAAGCCCCTTATTTGGATAACCTGCCGACAGCACCGCGGGAAAAGTTTGCAGCCAATATTGCCGCCATCCAAAAGCTGAAAGAAATCGAGCAGCGCGTAGCGAACGGCGGCAGCCCTGCTTTTGAGGATGAACAGAGAATTTTAGCGCAGTACACGGGCTGGGGCGGGCTTTCGGATGCGTTCGACCCGAACAAAAGTGCATGGTCGAACGAGTACAGCCAACTGAAAGCAGCATTGTCTGAATCTGAGTATGAAGCTGCCCGCAGCAGCACCCTGACGGCGTTTTATACCCCCGCCACCGTTATCCACCCCATCTACCGCGCACTGGAACGCTTCGGCGTAAAGGGCGGAAAAATCCTAGAACCCAGCATGGGCACAGGCGCATTTCTCGCACACGGACATTTTGGCAGCAGCGATGCCAAATTCTACGGCGTAGAATTGGACAGCATCACAGGCCGCATCTCCAAGCAGCTATATCAAAAGGCCAATATCCAAGTAACCGGCTATGAAAATGCGCTTCTCCCCGACAACTATTTTGACTGCGTTATTGGCAATGTCCCTTTCGGCAATTTCCAAGTCAATGACCCGCAGTATAACCGGCTGCATTTTCCCATTCACGACTATTTCTTTGCCAAGAGCATCGACAAGCTGCGCACCGGCGGCATCATGGCGATCATCACCTCCAGCGGCACATTGGACAAAAAGGATGACCGCGCCCGCAAGTACATTGCCGAGCGCTGCGACCTCATCGGTGCGGTGCGCTTGCCCAACAATGCGTTCAAGGGCAGCGGAACTAAAATCATGACGGATGTAATTTTCCTGCAAAAGCGTGACACACTGCGCCAGCAGGACGAGCCTTGGCTGCACCTTGCAGAAGATGCCAACGGCATTACCATGAACCGCTACTTTGTGGAGCACCCCGAAATGATTTGCGGCAGAATGGAGATAGTCTCCGGTCCGTATGGCCCGACTTCCACCTGCCAGCCAATAGACCCCGATGCGGTGGACCGTTTCGGAAAGCCGTTGCTGGAAACGCAAATCGACACTGCCATGCAGCACTTGACCGCCACGCTGACAAAAGCCGAAATTCCCATGCAAGAGGAAAGCGGCGAGGACACCAAGTACATTGATGCCGATCCCTTTGTGCGTAATTTCAGCTACACGGTAAAGGACGATAAAATCTATTACCGCGAAGGCGCAGTCATGCGGGAGTGTAATCCCAACGCAGCCTCTGCCGAGCGTATCCGCAAACTGGTGGAACTGCGCGATACCACCCGCGCTCTGATCGATGCGCAGTTGCAGGACTTGTCGGACGAGGAAATCCACCGTCTGCAAGCCCAGCTTAACCGCCAGTATGATGCCTTCCGCGCCAAGCACGGCCTTATCAACAGCCGCAGCGCGGAGTTGTCTTTCCGGGATGACAGCAGCTACTATTTGCTGTGTTCACTTGAAAATGTCGATGAAAAAGGAAACTTTATCAGCAAGTCGGATATGTTCACCAAAAGGACTATCCGCTCTGCACAGATACCCGACCACGCCGACACGGCATCGGACGCTCTGGCACTGAGCATCGGGGAACGTGCCAAGGTCGATATGCCTTACATGATGCACCTTACCGGGAAAGATGAAGCAACGCTTGCCAAGGAACTGGCGGGCGTTATTTTTGTAGAGCCTTTCCGCAAACAGGAGGACGGCAGCCCTGTTTACCTTATGGCGGACGAGTATTTATCCGGCAATGTACGCGAAAAGCTGCGTATTGCTCATGTTGCAGCCGACCAAGACCCAGCGTTCCGCATCAATGTAGAAGCGTTGGAACAGGTGCAGCCCAAGGACTTGACGGCGGGCGAAATAACGGTTCGGTTGGGTGTCACATGGATCGGGCCGGAAATCATCAAGCAGTTTGCCGATGAACTTTTTCAGTCAACCTACCGCGAACAGAAAATAGCTGTCCGTTACAATGAATACCTGAATAACTGGTATATTTCCAATAAGAGCCAGGGCAACGATAATATCCGCGTCACGAACACCTACGGCACAAAACGTATCAACGGCTATCATTTGTTGGAAAACGCACTCAACCTGCGGGCTACCAAAATTTACGATACAATCTATGACGAAAACGGCAAGGAGCAACATAAGCTCAATGGTCCTGCCACCGAAGAAGCACAGGCCAAGCAGCGGATGATAGAAGATGCTTTTAAAGACTGGATTTTCAAGGACCGTGAACGCCGGGAAAGCTTGGTAACGCTGTACAATGAAAAGTTCAACTGCATCCGCCCCCGTGAGTACGACGGCAGCCACATCCAGTTTTTCGGCATGAACCCGGAAATCGCGCTGCGGCCCCACCAGCGCAATGCCATTGCACATATTTTGTACGGGCACAACACACTGCTGGCGCACGTTGTCGGTGCAGGCAAGACCTATGAGATGGTCGCCGCCGCGATGGAGAAAAAGCGATTGGGATTATGCAGCAAAACACTTGTCGCCGTGCCAAATCATCTGACAGGCCAGTTTGCCAGTGAAGCGCTGAAGCTATACCCCAACGCAAACATTTTGGTGACAACGCAGCGCGATTTTGAAAAGGCAAGCCGTAAACGGTTTTGCGCCAAAATCGCCACCGGCAACTATGACATTGTGGTAATCGGTCACAGCCAGTTTGAAAAGATTCCACTTTCCGATGCCAGAAAAGCCGAGTTTATCCGCAAGCAAATTGACGAACTGGAGATGCAGTTGGAGAGCATGGACAACAGCGACAGCCGTCTGACCGTCAAGCAGTTGGAAAGTAAGAAAAAGCAGTTGAAAACCAAGCTGTCAAATTTGCTGGACGCCCCGAAGCGGGATGATGTGGTGACTTTTGAGGAACTGGGCGCAGACTCCCTCATGGTCGATGAAGCACACAATTTCAAGAACCTCATGACCGTTACTAAGATGCACAACATCGCGGGTATCAGCACCACCGAGAGCCAAAAGGCCAGTGACCTGTTTATGAAGTGCCAGTACCTTGATGAAATCACTGGGGCGCGGGGCGTAACGTTTGCCACAGGCACACCCATTTCCAACAGCATGACCGAGCTGTATACCATGCAGCGCTATTTGCAGCAGTACACCTTGGAACGCAACGGCCTTGCAAACTTTGACAGTTGGGCGGCCACCTTTGGCGAAACCGTCACAGCCATCGAACTTGCGCCGGAGGGAACCGGCTACCGCACAAAAACACGCTTTGCTCGTTTTTTCAATCTGCCGGAACTTATGGCAATGTTCAAAGAATGCGCTGACATTCAAACAGCAGATATGCTGAAACTGCCTGTCCCTGCCCTTGTGGGCGGCAAGCCGACCAACATTCAGCTAAAGCCCTCCGAAATACAAAAGCAGATGGTGACAGAATTGGGCGAACGAGCCGACAAAATCCGCAATAAAATGGTAAAGCCCTATGAGGACAATATGCTGAAAATCACCAACGATGGACGCAAGTTGGCGCTGGATCAGCGCTTGATCGACCCCGACTTGCCCGATGATCCTGACAGCAAGGTCAATATCTGTGTGGGCAAAATTTTTGAGATATGGGAGCAGACCATGCCTCAACGCAGTGCGCAGCTTGTTTTCTGCGATCGTGTAGCGATACGTTGCTACAAATAAACTTTATGTGGGCGAAAGCCTGTAAGGAGGTAAAAGTAGCGGGGAAAACAGAGTTTTCCCTAACTGATATTCTGAAGAGTGGAATGATGGGGTAACGCCCTGAAACGCTCACCTGATACTACGTTGGAAGCAAAGGAGTGCAATATCCTGCGCTGACACAGCACGTTGAAGTCGGCTGAGAACCGTCCAAACAGAGCCATAAGGCAGATGTGGAAAGCTGTCCAGAGGTGGATAGTGCGGTCTATAGGTCGGGGGTCTATAAAATGCCTATGACAAGAATGTGGCTGACAACCACTGACGAAAGTCCGAATGTATGGGTCAAGAAGAAAGAACGGTAGAAATGCCGTTGCCATGAAAATGGTGTATGTGGGGTAAAGTAAGGCGGTCGCAATGAAACTCCCTATAGCATTACAGGTGCTATCCAGCATACTGGCCAAAAGGATAGTCTAAGGGCATCATGTACAGATAGGAATATCGGAACGTAGAAAGTCCCGGATGTGGAGCGATTGCACGCTATGAAGCATGAAAAGGAAATCTGTGTCGTCAGGAATGAAGGTGCAGTATAACTTTTCTTAATCCGGGAGGAAGGTGCAGCCATGGTACCGTATTCAGTCAGCGATGGTTGAATTTAGAAGCCGTGAAAAAAGTAAGCGGTGGAGGGACGGGCTGTAGTCAAGAGTAAATTGAAAATATCATTATTAACAAACACGCATAGGTTCGAGTAGGACTAAGAAAGGTTAAGCCCACGAAAGTGAGTGATGACCGACTATGGCAACAAAGAAAAAGGCTTTGAAGAAATCGAAACTGCGCCATGCTGAATATTACGATTTCCAGAAAATTCAAGATAAGCTGTATGCCGAAAGTATGGATGGCAAGATGTTCACCAAGCTGGTGGAAATTATCACCCTGCCGGAAAATATCAAATTGGCATACCGGAACATCAATAAGAATAAAGGAAGCAAAACAGCAGGCACAGATGGCAAGACCATACAGCACTTAGAAAAGCTCTCTGAAGAAAAGCTCGTTGTGCTTGTGCAACGGAAATTCAGTTGGTATGTCCCCCAAAGTGTTCGCCGAGTAGAGATACCAAAGGACAATGGTAAGACAAGACCGTTGGGGATACCGACCATTATGGACAGACTTGTTCAGCAATGTGTTCTACAGGTTTTAGAGCCAATTTGTGAAGCAAAATTCCATGACCACAGCTACGGATTCAGGCCAAACAGAAGCCAGCAGCACGCAATTTCTCAAGTCCATAAAAATATGCAGCTAAGCCATCTGCATTATGTAGTTGACATTGACATTAAGGGATTCTTCGATAATGTGAGCCATGGCAAGCTGCTAAAACAACTGTGGACACTTGGAATATGTGACAAAAAGCTGATTTCTATTATATCTGCAATGCTGAAAGCGGAAGTGGCAGGAATTGGGTTTCCAGAGAAAGGGACACCGCAGGGCGGTATCATCTCTCCGCTTCTGTCAAACATTGTGCTGAATGAACTGGACTGGTGGTTGGCAAGCCAATGGGAAAACATTCCAACACAATATCCGTTCAAGCAAACGCCTAACCGCAATGGCAGCCCCAATCATGGTAATAAGTATGCGTCCCTGCGTAGAAGCGGATTGAAAGAAATAACCTGTGTCCGATATGCAGATGATTTCAAAATATTTACCAGCAGCTATCCTAATGCGGTCAAGCTGTTCCATGCAACAAAGGACTGGCTGAAAGAGCGTCTCGGTCTGGATATAAGCCCGGAGAAGTCCAAGGTAATCAGCCTGAAAGAGGACTATTCCGATTTTCTGGGATTCAGACTGAAAGTGATTCCCAGGGGCAAAACCAAACAGGGACAAACCAAATTTGTTGTAGAGAGCCATGTCAGAGAGAAATCCATTAAGAAAATTAAAGACAACCTTGCGGAACTGACCCATGCGATTCAGTACCCGAAGAATGCGGCACATTCCGAATATGAGGAAATTGCGAAATACAATGCCTTTGTACTCGGTGTCCATGACTACTACAGCATGGCGACCAAGGTCAGCAAGGATTTCAGAGGATTAGCCTTTTCAGTCCAAAAGAGCCAGAAAACAAGATTTCGACAGCGGTTAAAAACGGCAGCAGAGGTTGAAAAGAATCGGATTCCGTGCCATATAGCAAACGTGATTAAGGAACGGTACGGAAAAAGTAAGCAGTTGCGATATGTAGGAGGAATTGCGCTTGCGCCAATAGGCTATGTCAAGCACAGGCATCCCATTCAGCGAAAACGTGGTGTGAACTCGTACACCGCAGAAGGTAGGGCAATGATTCATAAACAACTGGAAGCAGTTGATATGGAGATTCTGCATTATCTGATGCGAAACCCGGTCTGGAATGCCACCATAGAGTATAACGACAACAGATTGTCACTATACTCGGCTCAAATGGGTAAATGTGCCGTAACCGGGGCGAAGCTGATGATTGGAGATATTTTCTGTCACCACAAAGTCCCACGTTACAACGGAGGCACAGATGCATACCAA
>OGXR01001445.1_pt1 | contig 17464 bp, 16 predicted proteins | sample 1576331 | NCBI WGS metagenome assembly OGXR01 (sample SAMEA3541473, study PRJEB24748) | human gut metagenome | biome: human gut; feature: human-associated habitat; material: faeces | place: China | collected 2012 | reverse complement strand
CACCAAATTGACGTTAGGAGCTTCGAACAGAATATCGATAGTAGATTTCAACGAATTATCAACCCCTGTCGGGTTGGTAATCAAGCCTACTCTTTTCCTTTCCAATATTTTGAAATTATCTTTTTTCAGAACTTCGATACCCGTCATTGTTTTTTGTGCGCTCAGTCCTCCTGTAAGACTTGTAATCAAACACAAAATTATATACTTTTTTAATTTCATAGACTTTATTTTTTATATTATTTTGTCTTATATAATTTATGATATTACTTTTTTAGACTTTTTTTAAGAAATTTATACATTCTTTTTTGCTTACTAGAAATATAATATTCAAGGGCTTCTTTGAATTTTTGACATTCATAATCCGTTGGTTCAATATCAAACGGATAACTCCAATCCAATTCATCATACAATACATCTTCTAAATCATCAATATCCGTGTCTTCTATTGATACATAATCATAATATAGTTTGTTGCCTAATTTATAAAATAAATATCTTTCAGTATTTGAATCACCATCAAACATTTCTATTATTCTATCATTGTCAATATAATCAATTATTGCTTTTGCAAAAGATACATCAATTTCGAATTCCTCATTGTCAAAATTGCACCTTAATACGCCATTTTCATCTTTTTGTAAATTATTTTAGTAACTCAATATTTGCGAGTAAAAATAATTTTTCAATAAAGCGCCAAATTGAACTATGTAAATCTTGTTCATTATTAGCATATATTTTGGAATTAAAACACCTATCTTCAAAATTTATTCCTATTTTTGATATTTGTTCTTTAAAATCATCTGGATTAATATACATTGTTTCCCAATAGTCAGTAACAGAATGGCAATCGCTTATAATGTAAGTATTTTCTTCATCAGTTGGTTCAATGTATAAGGCCACACTTTCATCATAATTTTTAAAGAAAATTAGTGTAGTAATGATTATACGATTTTCAAAAGTACGTAAAAATGCTCCTAACTTACAATTTTTTACTGCTTCATATAAATCCAACATATTTCACATATTTTAATAATTAGTAGCCTTTACTTCAAAATAACTTTGAGGATGAGCACAAACTGGGCATACTGTAGGCGCATTTTCACCTATATGAATATGGCCCTTCCTCGCAGGAGCCGTAGACGACCAGTTCGCCCTCAGCCTTGGCGGCGTCGATCAGGGACTGCTCGGGAGCGGTGGTCTCCGCAGCCGCAGTGGTATTGTCGGCCGCGGGGGCGGGAGCCGCCTCGGTAGCAGGGGCAGACGTCTTGCCGCCGCAGGCTGCCAGAGAAGCAACCATCAAAACGGCCATCAAAACTGCAAGAATCTTTTTCATCGTTATGTTTCCTCCATTTGTTGATTTTGCCTGAGAAAGTCTGCTTTTTTATGGCAGGCTTCGTTCAAGATGCTGACATTATACACCGCTGATTTCGTCTTGTCAATAGGCGCAGCAACTTATTTTCTGCTTCCTTCTTCCGCAGTCAGTGAAAATCCGAGGGAAAGCATCCGATTGTTTTTCTTGCCGGGCAATTCCAAAATCCCAGCCCGTCCGCTCCGCTATACCTACAATAATATATAATTGAAGATGCACCCACCCCGCCGAATCGGCGCTTAGCTGATGTCTGCATATGCCTTTCTCCATTCCTGAATGGCAGCAGAAACCCGCCCCAGCCGGTTGGCTGGGGCGGTTTTGATAAAGGCGGAATTACTTCTGAGCGCCGGCGATCTGGGCGGCGACCTCAGCGGCGAAGTCGTCGGCCTTCTTCTCGATGCCTTCACCCTTGACGTAGTGAACGGCGTCAACGAAGGTGACCTTGCCGCCCAGCTTCTTGGCGGCGTCGACAATGTAACCGGCCACATCGCCCTTATAGAGGTCGGAGCGGACGAATTCCTGCTGCAGCAGGCAGCTCTCCTTGTAGAAAGCGGCCATCTTGCCGGCGGCGATCTTCTCCTTCACAGCGGCGGGCTTGGAAGCCATCTTGGGGTCGTTGTCCATCAGGGCGACCTGCACGGCCAGCTCCTTGTCCACGTCGGCCTGAGGCACCTGGGACTTGTCCCAGTACTTGGGGCTCATAGCGGCGATCTGCATGGCCACGTTCTTGCCGATCTCGGTGGCGTCAATGCCGCCCTCCACGGCCAGGTTCACCAGAACGCCGTGGGTGCCGCCTGCGTGAACGTAGGCAACGGAGGTGTTGTCGGCAAAACGGGCGAAGCGGCGGATCTGCATGTTCTCGCCGATGGACATGACCTTCTCCTGCATGATCTCGGTGACGGTCAGGTTGGAGTTGGGGTACTTGCAGGCCTTGAGAGCGTCCACGTCGGCGGGGTTCTCGGTGGCGACAATGACAGCCAGGTTCTTTACCAGATCCATGAAGGCGTCGGTCTTGGCGGCAAAGTCGGTCTCGGAGTTGACCTCGATGACCACGCCGATGCCGTTTACGACGGTGGCGTAGGCGACGCCCTCGGCGGCAATGCGGTCGGCCTTCTTGGCGGCCTTGGCCAGACCCTTCTCACGCAGCCAATCCACGGCGGCGTCCATATCACCGTCGGTGGCCTGGAGAGCCTTCTTGCAGTCCATCATGCCGACGTTGGTCATTTCACGAAGCTTCTTAACGTCCAGTGCGGTAAAAGCCATTTTCGTATCCTCCTAAGTGCTTATTTATTCAGCGGCGGTCTCGGCGGGCGCTTCGGCAGGAGCCTCGGCGGCGTCCTCACCCTGACGGCCCTCGATGGCGGCGCTGGCCATGGCGGAGGCGATCAGACGGATGGCGCGGATGGCGTCATCGTTGCCGGGAATGACGTAATCGATCTCATCGGGATCGCAGTTGGTGTCCACGATGGCCACGATGGGGATGTTCAGCTTGCGGGCCTCGGCAATGGCGTTGCGCTCCTTGCGGGGGTCAACAATGAACAGAGCGGCGGGCAGCTTCTTCATTTCCTTCACGCCGCCCAGGTACTTCTCCAGCTTCTCGATCTCGGCCTGGTGCTTGATGACTTCCTTCTTGGGCAGCATGGCGAAGGTGCCGTCCTCTTCCATCTTGCGCAGCTGTGCCAGACGGTCGATACGGGTGCGCATGGTGCGGAAGTTGGTCAGCATACCGCCCAGCCAGCGGGCGTTGACGTAGTAACCGCCGCAGCGGGCGGCCTCTTCCTTGATGGCGTCCTGCGCCTGCTTCTTGGTGCCGACGAACAGCACGTTGCCGCCGTTGGCGGACAGGTCACGGACGAAGGCGTAAGCCTCTTCCAGCTTCTTTACGGTCTTCTGCAGGTCGATGATGTAGATCCCGTTGCGCTCGGTGTAGATGTAGGGCGCCATTTTGGGGTTCCAGCGGCGGGTCTGGTGACCGAAGTGAACACCGGCCTCCAGCAGTTGCTTCATAGATACGACAGCCATTTTACAATTTCTCCTTTTGTTTTTCCTCCACCCCGATCATCCCGGCAGCCCGTCCTTTCGGACACGGGGGCGGCCGATCCCCGGGTGTGTGGTTTTGAAATGTCACGGGTCAAAGCCCATGCTGAGTCATTATATAGGATGGAGCGCGTAATTGCAAGCATTATTTCCCAAAAAACGCAAAAAAATTCCGGCGTCGGCGAAAAAATGCGTCGGGGCTGCCGGTTATCTCGGCAGCCCCGGCTTTCCTCTCGGCACCCGGCAGTCGTCGGGCTTCGCCTCCACCAGTACAATGTCCGGACCGATGCGCCTGATGCAGTTCCAGGGAATGATAAAATCGTCCCGCCGCCCGAAGCCCCCGGGGAACCGTCCGGGACAGGGGACGACGATGGCGCAGACGTTCCCGCCGGGAATCTCCACCTGCACGTCCGTCACAAACCCCAGCCGTCGCCCGTCACTGACGCAGATGACTTCCTTGCATTGCAGCTGGGTAAACCGTATCGACATAGTCCCACCCTCCTTTGACACAGCCTATGCACCAGAGAGGGGGAGTATGCCCGCTTTACGAAACGCTGACGGACTTGCGCATGGCGCCGATGGCGCCCTTTTCCAGCCGGGACACCTGCGCCTGGGAAATGCCCAGGGCGGAGGCCACCTCCATCTGGGTTTTCCCGTCGTAAAACCGCAGGGAGAGAATCTGCTTTTCCCGGTCGTTCAGGGCGCGGAAGGCGTTTTGCAGGGTGATATGCTCCATCCAGCCGTCCTCGGTGTTTTTGGTGTCCCGCACCTGATCCATCACCGTCAGCGCATCGCCGCCGTCGGAGTAGACGGGGTCGTACAGGCTGGCCGGGGCGCATACCGCGTCCAGCGCCCGGCTGACCTCCTCCAGGGGGATATCCAGCTCTTTGGAGATTTCCTCCAGGGTCGGTTCCCGCCCTAAGCGGGTGGTCAGGGCTTCCTTGCACTGAAGCACCCGGTAGGCCACGTCCCGGATGGAGCGGGAGACCCGGATGACGCTGTTGTCCCGGAGATACCGCCGCACCTCCCCCGCGATCATGGGCACGCCGTAGGTGGAAAAGCGCACCTGCTTGTCCGGGTCAAAATTGGAAATGGCCTTGATGAGGCCGATGCACCCCACCTGAAACAGGTCGTCGGGATTCTCGCCCCGCTTGTCAAAGCGCTGTATGACGCTGAGAACCAGGCGCAGGTTCCCTTCAATGAGCTTTTCCCGGGCGTCCTCGTCCCCCGCCTGCGCCCGGCGGAGCAGGGCGTCCATTTCCACCTGAGATAAAACATGAAGTCTGGATGTGTTGACGCCGCATATCTCTACTTTTCCCTGCATGGTAGCCTCCTGTGTGGTGATAATGGGGAAAGAAAAGGCAGCGTTTTCCATTCCCGTTCCTCTCCAGTATTCCCCGGAAGCGCCAAATCATTCTTTGGCGGTTTTTCACAAATTTTTCACAGTTGAGAGAAAGCGCCAACGGCTTTCGACAGCGTTTTTTGACAGGAAGACAACTTTTTCCCGGTGTTTTTCCGGTAACGGCTCCCAGCTGACGGTGACGTAACACGGCCTCTATTTCGGCGTGAAAGGGAATATACATGGATATATGCAGACTTTTCCACAAGAAGGGGACAAAACGGAAAGAGCAAAAATTCCTGTTGATAACTCATAGTTTTCCACAATCTCCACAGGTTTTTCCACAGGGGTTTTCCACAGGCGGGGTGTGTTGTGGATATTCAGTTTTGGTTCACATAAAAAGATTCGCCCGCTTTCGACGGATTTCCCACTTTTGGGCGGGTCGTGGATTTTACCATGAACATTTTTTTGTGCAAAAATTAGGACTTGACAATCCTTCCCCCGAACCCCGGCGAACCGCTGCCGGGACGGGGCGGCCGGAGGGAAGCTTCTCCCGACCGGAACGGCAAAAAATTTTGAAAAAAGGGTTGATTTTATCGCGTCAAGGCGTTATAATGCGTATCTGTATGGAAAACGAACAGAAGGAGGTGGAATCCATGCCCAATATCAAGTCCTCTAAGAAGGATGTCATTTCTTCCAAGATTGCTTACGAGAAGAACAAGGCTGACAAGTCCGAGCTGAAGACCAACCTGAAGAAGTTCGACGCCGCCCTGGTGTCCGGTGACAAGGCTGCCGCCGACGTCGCTTACAAGACCGCCGTCAAGGCCGTCGACCAGGCTGTCAACAAGGGTCTCCTGCACAAGAACAACGCTGCCCGGAAGAAGAGCAGCATGACTCTGAAGCTGAACAAGCTGGCCTGATTTCTCTGAAAATATCTCCTTCCGAGCAGTGCTTGGAGGGAGTTTTTTCATTTTTGCTGGGGAAACTCCGAACAAATTGCCGATTGTTGGTTTTCGTCAACGTATTCCAGATTTTTACCCCGGGAGGTGCAACCATGGCAAAACTCTCTGACCCCGTCACGATGCTCAAGGGCGTGGGGGAAGTGCGATCAAAGCAGCTTGCCCAGCTGAATATTTTCACCCTCCGGGATCTCATCTGCCACTTTCCCAGAGGGTACGAGGACCGGACGAAGCTGGTTCCCATCGAAAAGCTGGAGCCGGACGTCCCCGCCTGCTTCCGCGCCATGGTGATGAACACCCCCCGCACCAGCCACATCCGCAAGGGGCTGGATTTGACCAAGGTGCAGCTTGCGGACACCACCGGGCGGCTGAACGTAACGTTTTTCAACAACCGCTTCGCCGCCCAGCAGCTGGAATACGGACGGGAATACATTTTCTACGGCGCGGTGAGCGGGGATTTTATCGGCTACAGCATGACGAATCCCGTGTTCGAGACGCCGGAGTCCCAGCCCGTGACCACCCGGCGGATTCTGCCCATTTACCCCCTGACTGCGGGACTGACCAACGCGGCGCTGCTTCGTCTGGTGCAGCAGGCGCTGGCGGTGTGCGACCCGCCGGAGGAGATACTGCCCGACGAGGTGCGGGAGAAATACGGCATTTTACCGGCAGAACGGGCGTATTTCGCCATCCACGAGCCGAATTCCATGGCAGAGGCGGAGCTGGCGAAGAAGCGGATGATCTTCGAGGAATTCTTCGTATTCTCCGCCGGCCTTTCCCTGATGCGCGCCGCCCGGAAGGAAAAGAAAACGGAGCCCTATACGGATTTTGGCATGTCGCCTTTTTATAATCATCTGCCCTTTTCCCTCACCGGCGCCCAGAACCGGGCGGTGGGGGAAATTCTGGAGGATTTCCGCAGGGGTGTCCCCATGAACCGGCTGGTGCAGGGAGACGTGGGCAGCGGCAAGACCATGGTGGCGGCGGCCGCCGCCTACTGCGCCGCGAGAAATGGCGCTCAGACCGCTCTGATGGCGCCCACGGAGATTCTTGCCGAGCAGCATTTTGCCTCTCTGAGCGCCCTGTTCGCCCCCCTGGGCGTGTCTGTGGCGCTGCTCACCGGCTCCATGACGGGAAAGCAGAAAAAGGACGTGCGGGAGCGCGTCGCCGCCGGGGAGGTTCAGGTGGTGATCGGCACCCACGCCCTATTGTCGGAGTCCACCCGGTTTGACAATCTGGGGCTGGTCATCACCGACGAGCAGCACCGCTTCGGCGTGGGACAGCGCAGCCGACTTTCCGCCAAGGGGGAGGACCCCCATCTGCTGGTGATGTCGGCGACGCCCATCCCCCGGACGCTGGCGCTGATCCTCTACGGCGATCTGGACGTGTCCGTTCTGGACGAGCTGCCCCCGGGACGGGAGCCGGTGGATACCTTCCTGGTGGGAGAGAGCTACCGCCCCCGGATCAACGCCTTCATCCGAAAGCAGGTGTCGGAGGGACATCAGTGCTTCGTGGTCTGCCCGGCGGTGGAGGAAAACGAGGAGCTGGGCATCAAGGCCGCCTCCGTCTGGGCGGACACGCTACAGCAGACGGTTTTCCCCGACCTGCGCATTGCCCTGCTCCACGGGCAGATGAAGGGCGCGGAGAAGGAAGCCGCCATGGCGTCCTTCGCCCGGGGCGAGGCGGACGTGATGGTGGCGACCACGGTCATCGAGGTGGGGGTGGACGTTCCCAACGCCACGCTGATGGTCATTGAGGACGCCGACCGGTTCGGCCTGAGCCAGCTGCACCAGCTTCGCGGCCGGGTAGGCCGGGGCAAGGCGAAAAGCTACTGCATCCTCACCACCCACAATCGCAATCCCGAGACGCTCCAGCGGCTGAAAGCCCTGTGCAAAACCGCCGACGGCTTCAAAATCGCGGAAGAGGATTTGCGTCTGCGTGGCCCCGGAGATTTCTTCGGCTCCCGGCAATCCGGCCTGCCCGCCTTCCGGGTGGCGGACCTGGGCTGCGACCTTGCCGCCATGAAGGACGCCCAGCAGGCGTCGGCGGATTGGATCGACACCTACGGCACCTCGGATACGCCCGAGGCAAACGCCCTGAGACAGCGGATCGGCGACCTCTTTGCCCGCTCCCAGGGAACGATGAATTGAATGAACAAAGCAGGGCACACTTCTGTGCCCTGCTTTTTGCTGGATTATTCCGTCTGCGTGACATTGCTTTCCCGCCTTGCAGTTACGCCTGCTTCGCACTGTCCAGGGACTTGCCGAAGACGAAAAACCGCTGATACAGGAACTCCGTGGAGAAATTCAGCAGCATGTTTATAATCGTTACCAGGTATTCGTTCCACGCCAGGCTGCCGGCCAGGTAATCCCCCAGAAGGGTGGACAGGGGCGTGAAGACCACGTAGTAGGCGGCAACCTTTGCCATGGCCACGGGTACGTTGGCAGCGGATTGGAAGGTAAACTTTCGGTTCAGAGTAAAGTTCCAGAGTACACTCAGGCACAGGGCAATCAGGTAGCAGGGCCAGTATGGGAGATGGGTAAATTCATTCAGCAGGGCGAAGCTTCCCATTTCGATGAGACCGGCGCTGATGGAGAAAAAGGTGAATTTCAGGACACGGACAAATTCTTTCATGAGTACCTCCAAAATCATTGCGTATGCTCTTTGCGGCGGAAGCGGAAACGCTTGCCCGCAGCATTATTTCTGCCCTTCCCAGAAGGGTTCCGGCTTGGGGCAGGAATCGCAGTTGCCCTCGCAGTTCCGGGGCTTGAATTGCAGCTCCTGACTCTTGACGCTCACCGTGGTGCAGGGGGGGATGGAGTGGGTGATGAAGACGTTGGAGCCGATGACGCTGTCCCGGCCGATCACCGTGCCGCCGCCTAAGATGGATGCGCCGGCGTAAATGGTCACGTTGTCCTCAATGGTTGGGTGGCGCTTCTTTCCCCGCAGACTCTGTCCGCCCCGGGTGGTCAGTGCGCCCAGGGTCACGCCCTGGTAGACCTTCACATGATCGCCGATGACCGTGGTCTCGCCCACCACAATGCCGGTGCCGTGGTCGATGAAGAAATACCGGCCGATGGTGGCGCCGGGGTTGATGTCGATGCCCGTGACGCTGTGGGCATGTTCCGTCATAATCCGGGGCAGCATGGGAACCTTCAGCATATACAGCACATGCGCCAGCCGGTACACCGTGATGGCAAACAGCCCCGGATAGCAGAAGACGATCTCGTCCGTGCTGAAGGCGGCGGGGTCGCCGTCGTAAAAGGCCTCCACGTCGGTCTGGGCGATTGCCCGGATGCCGGGGATTGCCCGGAAGAACTGCAAGCTCAGCTCCTGGGCGGCTTCCTGCGCCTCCTGCTCCGTCCTGTCGACCCGCAGGGCGATGGCAATCTGTTTGTTCAGATTGTACATCACATCCTCAATGAGCATGGAGAGGTTGTGCTTGGTGTTGTAGATGCGGTAAGCCTTGTCCCGGGAGGCACCCGGGTAGACGATGCGCAGGAGCTTGCCGATCATGTCGATGACCACGGCCTTGTCCGGGTGCTGGAAGGGGTCGAGCTTGTCGATGTCCCGGCCGTGGCGGTAATCCTCCAGAATGCCGTCCACAATGCCTTCGATTTCCTTTTCAATGGGGGTCATAGGGATTCCTCCTTGTATTCTTAATCTCAGTTTAACATATGCCGGGAGCAAAGTCAATGAAACACTCCGGCACATTCCTCTTGCATTTCCCGGCCGTATCGGGTATAATCATCCCAAAATCAATCCCAGTATCAGGAGGGACTCTTTATGGAAAACGAAAACCTGGAGCAAGAAGAAAGCATCCTGACCCTGACCGATGAAAACGGACAGGATATGGACTTTGAGTATCTGGACTGCCTGCCCTACGAGGGCAAGGAATATCTGGTGCTGATGCCCGCGGACGAGCCGTCCACCGAGATCGTGATTCTCGAGGTGGAGCCGGTGGACGAGGAAAATGAAAATTACCTCGCCGTAGAGGACGAGGCAATTCTGGACGCGGTCTACGGCCTGTTCAAGGAAAAGTACAAGGACATTCTGACCTTCGAGGAAGAGTAAGCCGGGGCAGCGCTGCCCGCCCGGAAAAAAGCAGCCGTTTTGGCTGCTTTTTCAAATTCTCGGCGCACCCGATGCGATGTCCCGCACCACTTCTCCCGCCAGAATCAGCCCCGCCGTCCCCGGCACGAAGGCCGAGCTGCCGGGAATCTGACGCTTGCCCAGGGCGGCGGCCTCCGCCTCCCAGCCGGTGGGGGAGATGGCTTCCTCCTTGGAATAGACGACCTTCAAGTGACGGATGCCCCGCTTGCCCAACTCCCGGCGCATGACCCGCGCCAGAGGACACATGGAGGTCTTGGTGATATCCGCCACCTCAAACGCGGAGGCATCCAGCTTGTTGCCGGTACCCATGCAGCTGATGATGGGCGTTCCGGCATCGTGGGCATTTTGAACCAGCGCCAGCTTGCCGGTGACGGTGTCGATGGCGTCCACAATGTAGTCGTATTGGGTAAAATCGAACTGCCCCGCGGTCTCAGAAGTATAAAAGACGGCGTAAGTCCGCACGATGCACTCCGGGTTGATGGAAAGCACCCGCTGCTTTGCCGCGTCCACCTTCCGCATTCCTACGGTATCGTAGGTCGCAAGAATCTGCCGGTTCAGATTGGACAGGCTGACGGTGTCGTTGTCGATGAGATCCAGCTGCCCCACCCCGCTGCGGGCCAGGGCTTCCAGGGTATAGCCGCCCACGCCGCCCAGGCCGAACAGGGCGACCCGGGCATTTTGCAGCCGCGCCAGCGCCTCGGCGCCCAGCAGCATTTCGGTACGGATAAATTGTTCGCGCATGTTTGTTTCCTCCCCCAAAGTCTGATCGTTTTATACCATGTCCCAAAAGCAAAGTCAATGGAGATACGTCAGCCGGGAGGAGAATCATACTATTTCTCGATAAAATGGTTAACACCATTTTATCCTGCGAATCCTTCGCAGGCCGCCGGTGGCGGCGAGAAATGTATGGACTTACGTTTTTTGCGGCTACGCCGCTGGCTGCTGAAACAGCAGCCGAATAAAACGGTTTTTAACCGTTTTATTGAAAACTAGTATCAGAAAGGAATCTGGGTATGAAAAGAAACAGAACGAGATACCTGGCAGCAGCCCTGTGCGCCGTCATGCTTTTGCAGGGGCTGACGGGCTGCGGAAAGAAACCCCCCGTGAAGGAGACCACCGTCCCGTCCACGGCGGAGACCACCCAGCCCACCGTCCCGGCCACGGTGCCACGGGACGGCAACCCCGGCGACGTGACCTGCAAGGGCAGCTATACGGCGGCTTCCGTGAACGCCTCCGCCGTGGCAGCCACTCTGGGAGACGAAAAGCTGACAAACGGCCAGCTTCAGGTTTTCTACTGGATGGAGGTCGCCTCCTACCGTCAGGCGGCGCAGGAGACTGCCCCGGACTTTGATAAGCCTCTGGACACCCAGCCCTGCGAAATTGACGATAGCGTCGCCAGCTGGCAGCAGTATTTCCTGAAACGGGCGCTTCTCAGCTGGCACAGCGCCCAGGCACTGTCGCTGCAAAGCGTGGACGAGGGCATCCCCACGGAGGAAGCCTATCAGCCCAACATGAAGAACCACGAGATCTACATGTCCGGCAAGCCCGCCACGGCCTACCTCTACGGCTACAATAAAAATTACCGCCTCAATACGCTGCACGAGCAGTACCTGAGCGACATCCCCCAGACGCTGTCCGCCCTGGCGGAAAAGAACGGCTTTGCCGACGTTTCCGCCCTGGCAAAGGACATCGCCGGGGCTTCGGCGGAGGATCTGACCGCCTGCATGGAGCTGTACAACCGGGGCTATATGTACGACACCGCCCTGAGCTATTACATCGCACCCACCGAGGAAGAGGTGGAGGCCTACTTTGCGGAGCATGAGTCGGACTACGCCGCGTCCGGCATTACCCGGGGCAGCGGCAAACTGGTGGACATCCGCCACATTCTGCTGATTCCCCAGGCGCCGGAGGACGGGACGGAGACCGTCACCGTGGCGCCGGACGGCACCGTCACCTGTTCCGAAGAACTGTGGGACGCCTGCCTGACCTCCGCCCAAACGCTGGTGGAGGATTACGAAAAGGCTCTGAAAAAAGACAGCAGGCGGGGCAACAACAAATCCACCGATGACGCGATCTTTGCGGATTTTGCCAACAAAAATTCCGCCGACGCCGGTTCCGCCCTGAACGGCGGCTTGTACCAGAAGCTGCGCAAGGGGCAGCTGACCCCCGTGCTGGACGCCTGGTGCTTTGACGATGCCCGTCAGAGCGGGGACGTGGACATTCTCCGCACGGCTATGGGCTATCACATCGTCTTCTTCAAGGGCAGCACCGACATCTGGTACGACGCCGCCCGGAAAGACCTGACCGCCGCCCTTGGCGGGGAAAAGATTGCTCAGGCGCGGGAAAAATACCCCGCCGAAATCGACTACAGCGCCATTGCCCTGGGTACGGCGGCGCAGACCGCCCCGGTCACCGCCTCCGATCTGCTTTATCCCGATGTGGGACACCAGCGCTACCCGGAAGCCCAGCTTTACCTCCAGCAGGACTACCCCACCACCATGTACGGCGGGTATAAGATCACCACCCACGGCTGCGGCATCACCACCATGGCCATGCTGGCGACCTACATGTCCGACACCGAGCTGACGCCGCCGGAGATGTGCCGCCGCTACGGCGGCTACTGCTTCCAGAACGGCACCGACGGCACCCTGTTCGTCGTCGCCCCGGCGCAGATGGGCTTTTACCTGAAGGAAAAGACCTACGAGTGGCGGGAAGCCAGAGACGCCATGCGGGAGGGGTACGTGGTGGTCTGCGTCCAGACCAAGGGCTACTGGACCCGGGGCGGACACTATCTGCTGCTGGAAAAGATGTTCGATGACGATGTGATTCAGGTACGGGACTCCAACATCTACAATTACGGAAAGTTGGAAGGCCACAAGACCGACCGCTTCGACTTTTCCACGGTGGTACCCTCGGGGACGGCCTACTGGATATTTGAAAACAAGGTAGTAACGATCCCCGCCTGCACCCGCTGCGGCGGGACAGCGGAGGGCGCGCCGGAAGCGCTGCTCACGGAAGACTACCTCTGCGAAAAATGCGCCGCCGCCCTGGCTCGTCGGGGTACATATCTGGAATATAGTGGTGTCTGAATGATGAAAACTGCTCCCAACCGAGGGGAATCGGTTGGGAGTATTTTTGTGTGGTGGGGTATGTGGGAATAGGCTTGAAATTGAAATGCGTAAGATAATCCGTTTTCACGTTATAATGAGTGAGTTTTCTTAATTCATCCAGTTGGAAAACAAATTAGGATAACTGCATTTGATTAGTTTATCAGAGGAACTTTGATGTCTGACCAGTCTTTAACATTTAAGCGGCCGCCCCAATTGTAAAACCTCGTATCTACGGACAAGGTTCCATTTTGCCTTAACGTAATTGCTACGTCATCATCTGCTGCCAATGCAGCTATACCGCTCTGCGAAGGGTATACTCCGATTGTCGTACCTGTTTTTGTCAAGCCACAAATACGGCGGCTATCACAGGAAATGACTGCCATATTTGTCCAGTCTTCGACTTTATCTGCAAACCTTTCTGTAGCTACTACTGTACCATCCTTTTTTATCCCTGCAGTTCCGCGATAGCCTGCAGCAATATACACAATGTCCTTCCAACTGCGAACGGAACACCTTCCATCGGAAGTATCGCCAGTAGCAACTACCGTACCGTCTGACTTTAAGCCGATAGTGTGATGAGCGCCTGCTACAACTGCTATAATATCTTTCCAGCCAGAAACATTGCACCGACCGTCATCATTTAAACCGGTTGCAAGCACCGTGCCGTCCGCTTTTAGTCCCACGACATGGAAATTACCTGCTGAGATTGCTACCATGTTCTTCCAACCTTTAACGCTATACCTGCGAAGATCACCACACATAACAATGTTTCCGTTTGACTTTAATCCGACAGTAAAATCGAGTCCTGCTGAGAGAGCCACAATATCGTTCCAGCCATAAACGGAACATTGCCCATCATAGCCAGTACTAATCATAGCGGTTTCCTGATTGAACTCAGTTGCCAAAACAGTTCCATCATTCTTCAGTGCAACAGTATGATTTTCCCCCATCGAGATAACTTCGCGCTGGGTTACATGATCCCAGAGTTCAAAGCTGCGTTCTTTTGCGTTTGAGAAGTTCTTTGCCTTTCCAAACTCAATAGCTGCCATAGCCGTGTTGCCCTCAACCAGAAAAGACTCTGCTTTTTTATAATGACTGCGCGGAATAACAACCATCGTTAAAATGCAAAACACGGTTATACATATGACTGCAGCTGCGGTACCTAATGCGGTGATCTTTTTGAGATGATTCCTTCTTTCCTTTTCCAGTATGGCGTCTTTCTCAGCCTGTTCTATTTTTGCCTGGCGTTCTTGAGCTACTCGCTTCTCACTTTTTTCCTTCAAATCATTCAGGTCAATTGTGCGTAGCCTTGCACGAGCCATCCTGCATTCATGGCAGCCCGTTTCGTCCTGGTGATTCACAGCTCCGCAAGCGCAATGCCATAAGTCTTTTTGCTCCAACGGGAAATAATTACATCTTCCACCATATTCAATGCGGAATTGCTTGGCTAATTCACTGTCAGTTAATGAACTCAGGGATTTGGGCTGTTGCAGGGCATCCCACGCCGCGTCATCTCCAGTCCAGATAGAATTATCTGTAAAAATAACTTCTGTCACTGAAACTGAGAAAGCCCGCGTTGAAGAATCAGGCAGTTTAATTGGCACTTTTTGACCAAAGCCAGAATCCCGGTTTACGCATAAGTCCAAATATTGGTGGGTAATTGTCTCGCCCAAAGGCTTACCCACTGTGTCCAGCGGAACGATACAAACGGTAGCAGCTTTAATTGTTTTCTTTGCAATACTTTGTATTTTCAGCTGCGCTAGAGTTTCACCTGTCTGACTGTCTTTCAACAAGTTTCCTGCCGCAATGATTACCGGAGAACCGGCTGCATACAGATCTGCCGGTAACGAAAACAATTTTGTGTATCTATCAGCCATTTGCAGTTACCCCTCAAAGGTCAGGAAGCTCGTCAGGGATTTCCGCTTTTTTGTTCGTGTTGTCCTTGAGATTTTGCAGCAGATCAATGATTTCGCCCAATGCAAAAATGAGAAAATTGACAACCAGAACAGACGCAAGAATAATTGATAGTACCACAGCGTCCAATTCTAATTCTTTGTTAATCAGCAAAGTAAGGATAAATCCTGCCGCAGCATTCAAATAGGCGTATACCTGCAAAACCTTTGCAACAATGTTATTGGATTTCAATGGATTCATATTTTTCATCCTTTCTTCTTCGTTTTGATTTGTCTCGGGCATTCCACATTGGCCGGTATTCTCCAACGCCCACGCACTTTCTCAGCCTTGACCACAGCGGAAAGTTGGTTGGACTTGCACCACTTCCTGATGGTTTCTTCGCTGAAGCCCCAGCGTTCAGCAGCTTCTTTTGTTGTCATGTACTCCATAGGTTTTCCTCCTTTTCTGTATAGGGACATGGCTACATCATACATCAAAATATCAAGTAATGCAATATGTAATTTATACAATATTAGTTGATGTTAATTTGTGAAACTATCACCGATACTATATGCTGAGGTGACGGTAAATGTATATGCGAATCCGCAAAGCGCGTGAGGAATTGGGCTACACAAGAGAGAAATTCGCGGAAAAACTGGACGTCAGTGTCTCTTATCTGGCAGAGCTGGAACGCGGCAGAACCGGTATTTCTGTAAAAATGTTAATCAAGGTCTGTAAGGTTCTTGGTCTGTCGGCAGATTATGTCCTGTTCGGTAATGACAGGCCGGAAGATTCCAAACGGCTCGACGCCATTCGCCGGATTGATGAGAAATATTTGCCCCTTCTGGATAAAGTAATTGCAGAGCTGCTTACGTTGAGCGGCAAATAGATCACTATAAATAGAACGCTCCTGCCTTATTGGGTGTAAAATTCCCAATAAAGCAGGAGCGTTTTTCAGAACGATAAAATTTGCTTGCGTAGTTCAAATGGAAACGCCAAAACGTCTAGGGAATCCCTCAATACTGCGCCGCCTCGGCGCTCTTGAGCTGCAATTGGAGCCTGTCCGCGATCAGGGCAATAAACTCACTGTTCCCCAGCATGGTCATGGCTGTATAGTTCTGCAGCATATCAACCAAATTTTGGGTGATTCCTGTGCATAGTCCCCCTTGCTTCCTCACTTTTTTCCAGAGGCTGAACAAAAATTTCGCACTATACTCCCGGTCAAGAACCGTATGGAACTCATCTATATAAAGCCAGGTTGCCCTTCCTTTCTTTGCGTTTTCTGCAATCCTGGCACTGATATTTTCCAGCATGACCAGAGTGGAAATGGCTCCCAGCTCTTTCCCCAGGTCCCTGGTACCATAGACAATGAACCTTGCCTGTACATTCACATTGGTATGGTTATTGAAAATATTTAAAGAGCCATTTACAAACAGCTCCAACGATAAAGCAATGTCCTTTGCCTCTTCTTCTGGCTGCTCCAACAATAACTCATAAAATTCTGACATGGTAGGGATATGCTTTTCCCTTGCCTTTGCAATGTCGATATACAGCTTTCGTACACAACGGTCTATAATGGATTTATGGCGGCTGTTTAGATTATCCCCGTAACATTGTTCACACAGCCCCAGCATAAATTCTCCTTTATCTCGGATATATCCCTGGGAATCGTTTAAATCCAGCGCCCAGACATCCATCTCCAAAGGATTGATGTAATTCTTTGTATAGGTAGACAGGTTAATGATTGCCGCCTGGTTTCCCAGGGCTTCTGCAATATCAAAATATTCCAGTGTCGGATCGATACAGATAATATCATCATCTGTTCCTAAGAACACCTGCAGCATTTCCGACTTACTGAAATAGGATTTTCCGGAGCCGGGGACACCGAATACCATTCCATTTCCATTTGCCAGTTTTTTCCGGTTTCCAATGCAAAGGTTATGAGAAACCTGGTTAATGCCATAGCAGACGCCGGACTTTTCGTTTAATTCCTGTACATTAAAGGGAAGAAGGGCTGCAATATCCCTTGTGAGCATGGTCCGCATTGTGCTGATCTGCCGGTTTCCCACTGGAAGTATGGTATTCATAGCTTCCCTCTGCTGATAATAGTGGGTTTCAATCTGGCACATGCGTCCATTGCCGATATTTTTAATGGTTTCGGTTACACTGTCTAGCTCCTTCTTGTCCTCTGCCATGATCAGGAAATTAACCCCTGTATAAAACAGGTTCTGGTCATTTTCCCGCACGTCGTCCATAAGATTTACAATCTTCTCCTTCTGGACTTTCTTGATATGAGAAATGTCACTGGAAAAGTCGTTATTTTTATTACGGACTCTCTGCTGCTTTAAAATATCATTTTCAATGCCCAGATATTTCTTCTGAAGAACCTTATTTGCCAGTTCTTTTGGTACTGGTACAATGCAGATTGTAGTGATGCTATGAACCGGAAGACTGGTAATCTCATTTAAAAAGGTATCCGATAAAGAAGACGGATATTTTTTAATGAATAATGCCCTGCATTTTTTCCGTTCCGTTTCAAAATAACCTGGGTAAAACTGCATATACCCTGGTGAAATATCATTTTTAGGATCACCGCCCTTTTTTAACGCCTGTCTGAAATCAAAGGAGAATTGTTCTTCTTCCCCTATAC
>OGXR01001436.1_pt1 | contig 17512 bp, 9 predicted proteins | sample 1576331 | NCBI WGS metagenome assembly OGXR01 (sample SAMEA3541473, study PRJEB24748) | human gut metagenome | biome: human gut; feature: human-associated habitat; material: faeces | place: China | collected 2012 | reverse complement strand
GCCAATGCCATTTATAAATTAAAACTTCAACATCTTGGAAAAGACTACGCGGACAACTCTGAACTGAAGGGAAAAGATCTCTTATCCCGGTACTCCTTCAAACAACACGAGATGCGCCCCGAAGGCTCAACTAACATCAAACTCATTGAATCCATTCTCAAATTTTTGAAAAAAAGTAAAATTACGGTATTTGGGTGTGTCTGTTTTGACCAAGCCATGCAAAGTTTTTCTTGCAAGGACACTGGTGTTCTTGATGCTACATTCAAAAGTCTCTGTGAACGTATCAACATCTATATGAAGCGGGAACATTATGGGAGAAAAGCCATCATCATTATTGACAACCGGGATGATGGAACGAACGGCAGGAATGCAGCTGCCATTACCAATTTCCTTGTCAAAAGCGCTCCTGGTAGTCAGATGAGATCCTCTATTCTTGAAATACCTATGTTTGCCATATCTCAAGCTAAAAACATAGGTATCCAAATAGCAGACATTGTCACTACCATCATTGGATTGAGAGTTGCGGAATTCTCTCCAATCATGCCACTCTACTCCCAACTGGAAGACTGCTTTTATTCGTGGAAAGACAACTCCGGTATAATTCATAACACCCTGCGCTGGATTGGGGGACCTGTTAAAAAACAACATTCAGGCGTGCGTAAACAGACATCATCTGGAGTTACGCGGATTTCTTATCCCCCCAGAAAAAGGGTATAAAAATAGACGTCGGCCTTACCATAAGGCAGACGCTTGTCCGGGAAGGACAAACCTCCGACGTCAAGAAGATTAGAACATCATTCTTTTATTTCTGCAACTAAAAAACATATTATTTTTTATAAAACATTCATTATGATATGTTAATGTGATGACACAAGTGAATGTGCCTTTAATCCATCACATCCGCTACCGTCTTCACCGGATTCATCTTCCAACCCACTTATCCCAATCCGATCCGTTCTCCTGAACGCTGCGGACTGTTTTAAGGGCAAACTCCGTCACATTCAGCAACGCTGCCATCGTCAGGGCAGCCCCTACCGCAGCGGCGCCCCCCTTGGTCGTCCGCGGAGAAAACGCCACCGTCCCCGCCGCCGCAGTACGTAAAAGCTCGTGGAAAGAAAGGGCGTCATCCTCCCAGGGCCGTTCCTTGCCGTCAAACACCTTCCAGGCGTTGGAAAACGCCTTCCCGATATCCGCCGCATTGGAAAAAGGCACCAGCAAATTATTCCCCGGCATAAAAGCGTGATACCCGCACAGTTTCGCAAGCTGCCTCACCCCCTCGCCAGCCAGCCCGCTCACGACAGGGATCCCCATCACGGGCCCCATCGCCACATCAAACAGGGCGTGCCACCACTCCCGCTTCCGGCGGCGCTTCTCGTCATCGGTCATGAAATTAAGCAGCCCATTCAGAAGGGCCAGCACCACCCCGTGAGAAACCCACATCAACCCGGCCTTCCCCCATTGCCCGCTGCGGGCCAGGGAAAACACATTGCCCATCGTATTGATCGACTCGCCGCCCAGGAACAACATCCCCGCCTGCATCCAGGTCCGGTGCTGCGCGGCCAGGGACTTCTGCAGCTGCGTCATCGGCTGACCCTTGCGGGACAGGGAGCGCCGCACCTCCGCCATGGCGGCCGCGTCAATCTCGGCCTCCGCAGCGTCCGGCGTCTCACGCATCATCTTCCGGTAAACCGCATCGTACAAAATAGCCGCGGAAATCGCATTCCCCTTCATATCCACCCGTTCCAGCAAATCCATCCCCTCCCGGCTCCAGCGTTCCAGGCGGGACACCCGGCGCCCGGCCTCATCGGCCCCCATGGCAGCCAGCGTGGCGCTGAACCGCGTCTTGTCGCGGCTGTCCAGCTCCGGCAGGGCCTCTATCTCGCGTACAGGCTTCACCAGCTTCCCGGCGTGATACCGGCGGACGGCCCCCAGCCACTCGGCAAGGCCAATCTCGTCGGAAGCATACATCGCGTTAATCACCGTCGTCGCCTGCTTGGTCAGCGTCCCCACGCGCCCGGCCAGCAGCACTCGCGCCGCCGCGCCGGAAAGCCGGTTCATCAGGCGGTTCATATCCAGGTGCCCGCGAATACTCTCCGCCCCGGCGCGGTCAAACGCATCCGCCCAGGCCATCAGCTTGCCCACGGCATCCCGCCCCAGCAGCACCTCCAGGCTCCGGCCCGCCTCGCCATCCTCACCCTTAAAATTCAGCAAAGCCCGCAAATCACGGCTGATCTCGGAGCCGTACAGGTAAAGATCCTGCTCGGTCATGGCCGCCATAAACGCCGTGCAAACATCCATCTCCAAATCCAGGTGAGCCTGATGCTTCCGGCGGGCGTGAATCAACCCGAACTTCCCGCCCGTGGCCGCTTCCCCGTAAGACGCCGCATCGGCAATCGACTTATCAATCGCCTCCATCGTCACATCGAAAAACGCCCGGAAATAATTCTCCGTCAGCGGAAACGGCGTGCCGTAGCGCCTCTCGGTCATCTCCTGCACCTGTCCGCTTCGCTCATTCAGCTTCTCCCGTAAAGCATACGCAAACCGCATCACCTCATCCCCGGCAAACCCGCGCAGCCGGTCCATCACCTCCGCGTCAAACCCGCGTTCCGCCAGGGCCTCGGTATAATCCGCCTGCTCGGACAACAGCACCAGATACGCCGCCTCCATCCGGGACAGGCCATCCAGCCGGAAACTCTTCGGCTGATACCCCTCCTTGGCATACTTCGTCCTGGAACGCAGCATCTCCGCCCGCTCCCTCACAAAAACCTTCTGGTCCCCGTACCGCTCCCACTCCTTCTGCGTAAACACGCGCTCCATATGCTCCAATGCCTTCTTCGCCTGCTTGGCGGAAATCTCCTTGCGGCGGTGCCCGAACAGGGCGTTCACCTCCTTCTTCAAATCCTCGGAAAGCTTAAACTCCCTCAAATAAAGCTGCACCGCTTCCAGCCCGTGGGACTTCACCTTCCGGCGCAGCAAATGAAGAAGGCGTTCCCGGTACAGGGCGTTGGCCTTCCTGTTCCAATCCGGTTCCCGTTCCACAACGGAAATCCCCGTATCCTCCTTCATGCGCCCCTCATAAATCCACTCGGCAATATCATACCGGTCCGCGGACCCCGCAATCTCCGCTACGGTATTGTGCACAAAACGCAGCATCTCCTTCTCGCTCGCCTGCCGCTGCACATTAAACCGCGCCGCCCGTTCCTCAAACTGGCGGGCAATCCCGGCAAACGGCTCCACGGAAGAAAGCGCCTGCATATACTGATTAAAATTCATCAGATAATCAAACAGGGAAAGGGGCTTCTTCGGCAAAGCCCGCAGCCTCGCCTTCCGGCGGAACGTCGCCATCCTGCTATCATCCAAATCCCCGGTGGCCTGCAGCAGTGGGGCGGCCATGGCGGCAACCTCCATCTTCTTCTTCTCCGCTGCGTTCTCCCAGGCATGGCGGGACGTGGCAATCAATTCTCCAAGGGCCGCGCCGCACTTCTCCGCAGTATTCACGTCCATCCGTTCATAACAGGCGTAAACCTCCAACTCCCGCTGCGTTACGGCCACCTCTTCCAGCCTCCCTTCCGCGTCGGGCAGCGTCACCAGCACCAGCGCATCCGGGGCCAGATCCTCCCACCTCTTCCCCTCTTCGGCATCCTCCGGAAAATTCTTCTGGAAAAACTCATCGTACTGGCTCTCGGTCATCTCCAGCAGGCGCAGGCACCTCTCCAGCCTCCGGTAACTCTCCGCGTCCATCTTCCCGCGCAGCGGCTTCCCCTTCGGATTCGTCCGCGGAGCTACGGACGCCGCCACGCGGCGGATGCGCCCCAGCGTCCGGTCCTTCCGGTAACGGTCAATCTGTTCCACCACGCGGGCCATGAACTTGCTAATCAGGCGGTACACCTTCACCTGCCCGTACTTCTCCAGGAACTCCGCGCCATTCGCTATAAAAAACTCCCACCGGCGCTTATCCAATTCCGCGGCCTTCTCCCCGGCTTCGGCAAATTTCGCCTCTTCCTCAAACTCCTTCATCTTACCCTCCCACATGGGCCCCAGCGTCTCATGCTGTTTTACATACCCCCAGAAATGCTTCATCACACTTCCCGCCATAATCTCCGGCCACTTCTCCATGGGAATCGCGCTCAACGCGCTGGAAAGCGCCTCATCCGGCGCCATCTTCCCGCTATTCCCGTAAAGCAGGGAAAACACATTCAGCCAAATCTTATACGGTTCCAGCCCGAACCCGTACGTATGGGGAAGAAACCGCTCCACCGTGGAAATCAGCTCCTGCGCCTCCGCCAGCAGCTCAAGGCCGAGCTCCCGGTCCCCGGTCTCAAACAGATTCAGCTTACTCACGGACCGCTGCGCGGCGGCCCGCATCCTGAACACCATCTCATCGTAAAGCCAATCCCCGTTCGGAGCCAAAACCCTGTCGGCCATCCGGCCAAACCTCCCGCCCCCGAACGTAATGCCGCCAAGCTCCGTAATATCCCCCGTCAGCGGAATCGAAAACGGCGGAGCGTCCAGCAGGCGGAACCCGTTCAGGCCGCTCATCACCACGCCCTCGCTATTCTTCTCAAACCTCCCGGCAAGCCGCGCCTCCTGCTCCCCGTGGGAAAAAACATACACAAACGCCGGCTGCAACGTCCCGGCCTCCAGTTCCTGCCTCATCCGTTCCAGGCGCGGCAGGGCCTCCTTCGCCCAGGCGTCGTCCCGGCCCGCCAGCTGGATCATGCTCTCGCCCAGATAAGCAAGCGCCTGATCCCGGCTCATGCGACCGGCCCCCTGGGCAAACCCCTCATACCCCTGAATCACATGCTGTACCTCGTGCAGAATCGTATCCAGCACCATGCCGGCATCCGCGTTCTTCCCGCCCCGTGCCACATTCACGGCAATATAATGCTCCTGCGGATCGGTAAACCCTCCCGTGCCGCTCCTGCTGTCCCGGTAAAAATCCACCCTCAGCTTCCGCAGCTCCGGGTAAGCCCGGAACAACTCCGGGAAATCCAGGGCCGCGGCCAGGGAAACATTCACATGCCCCCCTTCGCTCACGCTGACGTGCTCCTTCCTCAACCGCACCCCGCGGGAATCAATAATCGCCTTCCGCTTCCCGTCCGCCGGATCCGTGTAGGAAAGTCCGTTATTGTGGTACTCCATGAAGGATTCTGCCTTCTCCCCAATAATAGAAAACGTAATATCCGGATTCTCTGAATCAAACGTCCCGCGGTTATCGGCAGCGCTCTTCACCTGCCGGGAATCCGTAGCCATCCCCCACACCTCCGGACTCCCGTCATAAGCATTCCTGCCCTTCAAAACAATACCGTCATAACCTGCGCCATGAGCATTCCCCTCATCAAACCCTCTCCTCAACTCGTGAGGAAACAAATACCACGCCATCGGGGAACCCTTCACGCTCTCCGGCACACCCTCACCGGAAAACGGGCGCTGTGAAGCATCGCCAAGATCCAGCGTAAACGGACGCCTCAACCTCATAAAACACGCGTACAGCCGCGCACTCTCCAACCCGGTCCCCGGAAAACGGCCCTCTAAATCATGAAGCACATCTTCCGCCGTCTCCGGCAGGGAAGAAAAAAACAACAACCCTCCATCCTCCCGGCTCCGGTTAAAATTCTCTCCGGAACGCTCCACGTCAAACACGGTAAAAACATGCGGGGAGCCATGATACACCACCAGTGGCTCTCCGTTCTCGTCCACCACCTTGGACATGCCCTCTTCCTCCCTCTTGACATCTTCGGCTCGCAGGGCTAATATACTTCTGGAAGCTTGGGGCGTGCCTCCTTCAGTGGAGGTCTTGAACACGTCTTCGAGCTTCTTCTTTATCTCCACCTCATGCAGGTAAAATCCCTGTCTGTTGGTACGTTGCTCAACAACAACCTCGCAAACATACTCCACGCCCTTAATCGTGACGGGAGCGGCAATCACCGCTGTATCGTAACCGCGTTCTTTCCAATTCTTCTGACGGTCAAACACAACGCCGTTCCGGATCACGTCTTCTACGCAGGCAAAAGCCGCGGACTTCAATGAACCGATGCCGTGTCCAATGGAAGACTTCACGCCTTCAAGATCAAGCCTCACCTCTCCAAGTTCGGGAGAAATGGCTACTCCGTTAAAACGCTCCTTCCAGAACTTCGTCACCTTTTCGGTCAGGGGGATGCCGTCCTTCTGGAACTCTTGGCCGGAAATGGCTGCCACCGGATCCATAGACATAATCTTCTCCACGGCTGCCTTGAACCGGGCTACCTTCTCCCAATCCCCAAACCACCGCTTAAACTCTGGCGTCCTTACCTGTCGGTACTGTTGCGGCGTCAGATGGGATGGCTCTCCATTGGGAGCCAGCAATGCTTCATTCTCTCCGGCCAGGGAAAAATGAACCTCCTCCCGTTTTATAAAATCCTCCAGCATCCGGTTCACATCTTGGGAAAGCAGCAACATCCCCGCATCGTCGGAATCCGCCTCCTGTTCTGGTGCCTCCAAAGGAAGCACGCCATTCTCCTGATCCACCTGTGCCTGCGTCTTCACCCCCAGCTCCACCATCACGGCGTCATTGGCCTCCTTGAGCAAATCGGGATGCACGGCAAAATTCTTCCAGCGGGAACGTTCCTCCTGCAACCGCTTCACCACCTGCTGCACCGCCGCCGCGTCATTCACATTCACGCCGTACTTCCGGGCCACCTTCGGATTCCGGGAAGCGCCGTTAATCGCCGTCAGCTCCTTGCCGAGCTCGCGGTACTTCTCCGCCGCGTACTTCCCGATGCGCTTGTAAAGCTCTTCATTATCCGTATTCCCGAACAGGTCCATGCCCATATCCATGCCGTTGGCCGCATTCTGGCGGGCAATCGCTTCCAGGTTCGCCTTGGCCGCCATAGTATTATAAGCCTCCTGCCAGCTCCCGCCGTCCAGCAGCACGGCCAGCCCGGAACGCTGTACCTCGGCATCATTGCGGAACGCCAGGGCCACGCGGTAGGCGTCATCCGGGGAAACCAGCCCGTTGCCCAGCGCATCCAAAAGCTCCTGGCTGGCATAAAGCCCCAGCTCCACCCCTTTCAGGGAGGCTCCCTTCCTGGCAATCCCGCGCTCCACGGCCTCCGCCATGGACAGGGAGGAATCCCGAACGTAGCGGGCAATCTCAAATGCGCTCGCCTGGCCGTCCCGGATATTGTTCTCCACGTCGTGCCTCCGGGCCCAGTCCAAATCGAACCGCTTCCCCTCTTCATACACCGTGCAGTTAATATCCGCATCCGTGCAGGCGTCCAGGCGGTGCCTGCCGGAAATCACCTGCAGGGAACCATCAGTCCGGCGCCACACGGAAATCGGCGCGGCGTTGCGCTGCCAGGTCCCCACAATCCGGTTCACCACCCCCGTCTTTTCATCGGCCCCTTGCTTGAACTGGGGAACATCCGGGCAAAGCGTCAGCCGGTCCTTGTCAATAAAACCCTGGCGTACCCCGTCCTCAATACGAATGCTCACCCCTCCGTTAAACACGCCGTCATCATCCCGTTCCCCCAGCATCTCTACCTCCGCCTCCGTGCGTTCGCGCCGCGCCTGCTGGGCGTTCGCGTCGTCGGCCTCTTCTTCCGCCCGGTCCACGGGCCCCGGTTCATCAGCGGCATTGCGTTCGGCAAGCTGCTCTTCCAGCGTCTCCTGTTCCGTGGCGACACCGCGTCCCAGAGCGGCATCCAGGTCCGCCTGCGCCTTGGCCCGTTCCATAGTCAGGGCAATCAAATCCCCCTGCTGGTCCCGGTACAGGGCATTCCCCGCGTCCAGCATCACCGCCAGCGCCTGCCTAACCGGCAGGGTAAACACTCCCTGTTCCTCCGCCTGGCGCACCATCTCGCCCAGCTCCACGCGCGCCTTGAAAGCCCCCAGGAACTTCACCAGGTGATTCAGCAGCTTCCGTAGCCAGGAGGGAAGGGAAGGATGATTCACCGCGTCCGCCAGCCAGCGGGAACGCCCGATCTTGGAAAACGCCTCAATCGCGTCATGATCCGTCACCGGCTTCCCGGCGTCCAGGTGAATAAACTGCATCTCCTCCCCCCGCGCCTCCGGGAACAAATCATTCATCACCCTCTGCGCCTCCTGGAGCATCGCGCCGAACTCGCCCCAGGTCAAACCCTGCTCCGCCTGCCAGGAGATGACAGCCTGTTCCATCGTTTCCTCCATCAAATCCTCCACCGTCGCATTCCCGCGGGCATACCTCAACACCCGGCGGAACGTATCTCCCCGGCGGACCTTCGTCACATAAGCGTTGGAAAACGGGGCATCCATGGCCGGAACCTTGAACTCCGGGTTGCGGGCCTGTTCCGTCCTGATGCGTTCCTGGGCTTCCTCCCATGTCTTCACAAGGGTTCCCAGCGGAAGATGCTCGCTCAATGAAGCATCCATGCGGGCGGCGGCATCCTCATAACTCACACCCTCCGCCTCCAGGGCGCGGATAGCGGCCATCGCCATATCCGCGCGGGCCTTCATCTGCCCCAGCGTCTCCGGGGCAATCACCACCCGTTCGGCCCCTGTCTGTTCATCCGTCACTGTGTGCGTAATCACCTCCGCCGCGTCAAAACGCCCCTGGGCCAGGGCCTGGCTCACCGTCACGTCCCCGGCCAGCAAATGCTGCGTGTAGAGGATGTCACTCTCCACCTGCTCGCTCACAAACGCCTGTAAATAAGCCGTCGTCTGCTCGCCGTCCATCAGCGTGTAAGAAGGGGCGCCCTCTTCCTGCCTCTCTCTGGAGACGGAAGCATCCTCCCGCGGCGCTTTCGTGCTGCGCGCCGGAGCATACACCCGGAACATCCCCTCCTGTTCCGCCGGCTCCACCCGCGGCACCATGCCGGCATCCTCGGCAGCCCGCCACGCGTCCAGCTCTCGCAAAGACTCAATGCGTTCCCCGGAAAGGCGTTCTCCGGCAGCCGCGCTCGCCCGCTCCAGGGAAGCCTGCGGATCCTCCATCCAGGAATCATGCAAATTGGCAAGGGCCTTATTCAAAAAACCTTCGGCGGTCTTTTCCTCCCTGGCCTCCAGATACCCCTGGGCCGTGCCTCCCAGTTCCTTGTAATGTTGCAGAGAAAGACCAAACTCCTGGGCCGCCTTTTTGATTTGAGGATAATTCAATCCGGACATCCCAAACGTAAAAGCCAGCAGGGCAAGCCCCTGTTCTCCGTGCATCATCTGCCCCATATCGTCCAAATACTGACGGAAAGTCTGTTTTCCGCGTTCGTCCGTCAGATTCATGCTCTGTACAGTACGCATCAAATACCCGGCTGTAGGCTCAAGAATGGCCTCTTCCGCAGCGCCGGAAAGCCCTTGAATAGCGTACTGGGCCTTCGGACTCGCCATCCATCGAGCCCGCCACGGGGCCAGCTTCCCGGCGGCCTTCCCACCGCCAAGCGCCTTCTTCAACCACTTATATCCGGGCGTCAACCGCCCGATGGGGGAAAAAGCAATCATCTCTTCCAGAGCATCTGCCTGGCCGAACATCATGGCCCTCTTCTCTGTTTCCTCCATAGTTAACCCAATGCTCACCCCCTCATCCCTGCGGGATTGCATGGCGGAGGAAGCTCCGATAGCAGGACCAATGGCAGGAATGAACCAGGGAGCCGTATCTCCGATAATGGAACCAAGCTGCGAACCAATGCGGCCAACCAAATGGCGGTCCTCACCTTCCAAATATTCCTTCTCCCCGGCTTCCATGGTTTGAACCAGATCGGCAGCCCAGCGGCGTCGTATCTCAAGAAAAGTGGCATCCTTCTCAATCTGAGCGCGTGCTTCATCCACATCCATTCCGGAAGCAATCAACTCCGGCAGACGCTTAGCTGCATTCGTAACGGCATCCACCTCTCCCGTTACCTGTAAATTCCGCCAGGCCTTCTGACCTGTCCGCCATCCCTTCACCCCCCCGGTGCGTACCATCCCCGTTACCCCCTGGGCTGCCTTATCTATCCAGTCAATCCCGGTCCACTCGTCACCGTGCTTATCCTTGGCGTACTTCCTGGCGTCATTATAAAACATATTCAGCACAATGCGCCGTGCCAACTCATCATCTCCCACCTGTTCCGCCAGATTATTGATGATCCTGTCGTCGTACAGGGTGCCCTGCGCGTCATATTCCCGGACAAGTTGCATCCCTCTTCGGGCTCGTCTGACACTCTCCCAGGAAATGCCCGCCTCCTGCATCATCATTACTTGTTCAGGGGAGGGAACCACAGCGTCCCCGCGCACGTACCGGTCAATGAAGGGATCAATCGTAGCAGCCAATGCCTCCCGTGCCTGTTGCTGTCGCTCCTGCTCTGCCTGATAAGCACGGGCTTTTTTCTGAAAATCCTTCCAGACGGCAGCCTGTGCGTCCGCCACGGTGGCAAATTCAGGCATCTCTTCTCCCTGTGCCAGCCAATACATGGAGGGATTATCTCCATGGTTGGAACCAAACAAACCGCGCAAAGTCTCAAAACCGGCATATGCCGGGTCATCCATATAGGGACTCTGCGCCGCTTCCGTTGGCTCTAACAACGCCTCTTTCTGGAGATCGTTCAATAAATCCGTATCTTGGGACAGCCCCAACCTTTCAAAAACATCCTGTGCAAACATATATTATTGTGCTAAAACTATTGATTAAGAGGTAAAAGAGTGGAATCGCCAATATCGTTCACCTGCGTGTAAGTATCGTCCCCACCCGGCAAAGGAGGCAGCAGGCCTGGTCCGTATCCATCTTCCGGCGCTTCCGGTTCATCCTTCCCGTCGTAAATGCTGACATTCCCGCTGGCCTGTTCACCGGGAAACCTTAACGCCATGCGTTCATAAAGCGGTCCTGAAACCTCAACGCCCCGCGGGGTCCCCTCATAAACCCCGACCACGGGAACCTTTAGAAAAGCTCCGTTGCGTCCCAGAGAAATGCGGGCAAAAGGCCTATTCCCAAACTTAGCCTTGATAGCCTCATAAGCCTGCTTGGAAACATACGCTCCGGACGTACCATGCCGGACAAAAGAAACAGGGTGGTTCTCAAGAGGGGAAGGCAAATAAGGTCTTTGGCCCTTAATATATTGTGCCGCCTTCTTTTGCTGGGCCTCCCTCTCTTCTGGAGACACGTTCAACTCTTCCTGTTGCTCAAAAGAATACAAAGGCATGGACTCCAGCGCCTTCTTCATGCGGCTCTCGTCAGATCTTTTTTTGTCTTCTTCGGTAATAGGCCGATAGGCAAACCTGTTCCCGGCATGAAAAGCGGTAAATTGATGGATCTGCGCAAGATCTTGGGCAAGTGTGGCATTAGGATGAGCCTGTCTCCACTCTGTCATGGAAAGTTCCGTCTTATACAAAATATCTGCCTCCACCTCATCCCGCGTATTCTCTTCCTTCTTAATCTGCTCCTGGTCACCACTCTTGTAAGCATTAGCTACCTGGTAAGAAAAATAAGGGATATATACATGATCCGGCATGGCCTTCAAAACGGCCTCTATATTATTCCGGTTCGTATTGGGGCTCCCCATGGCGTCAATCCGGTCTTCCACAAACAGGCGCAACTTCCTTTCATCTCCAAGAACCTGTCCATACTGCCCCCACTTCTTCAACATGTCATTGACGTACCTTGTTCTTTCTTCGCCGGAATTGGCGGGGGGCAGATTCCGTAAATCCTCCCGGAAGGCAAACTTAATGGAAGGGGCGTATTTCCCGTAACTGCCGGTCCGGTTATAATGCTCCACCCAGTCGTACTCCTGCTCCGTGGCTCCGTAACGGAGGGAAGCTTTCGGCCAAAGAGAACCCTTTCTGTAACCGGGCGCTCCATCTTCACCTTCGGAGCGGTTCGCGGAACGTAAAAACCTTCTGGTCTTCTCCTTCAGCTTTAAAACATCTCCTGCGCCCAGAGCATCAAAATAGCCGTCCCCAAGCTTCGTAAAAGCAACACTGGGGTTAATCAGCATATCTTGCTCGTATTCGTCCAAAAGGCCGTTCCGTGTATCTTCCAGAATACCGTTGTTCATTCCATTCTCAGAAATAATGCCGGCCTCGTAAGCCTGAATGCGCCTACGGGTAGCTCCCTGGTAATCCCTCCGCAGCAAATCCCCCTTCAACCCCTCTTCAAAAGCCTGCCTGGACTCCTGAATCTGCCCCTTAAGAACCAGCTCGGAAGCCCTCCCCTGGAGTCGGCGCATCACATCCTGCTGTCTGGCTCCGAACCTGGCGGCCTCCTCCTGGGAAACAAAACTCCCCTTCAATCCGCGGAACTTCCCTTCGTAATTCCGTACAAACGTATTCAGGGCGCTCTCTTTCAGCCTCCCGTCACGATCGTAAAAAGACAGCTCATGACCGCGGGCAAACCCCAATCTCCGGGTCATCTCCTGCTCAAACTCGCTGGCCAAATCATTCATCCGGCCTTCCAGCCGCGTCTGCTCGCCGAAATCCTTCATGCGCTGGTACTGGTGGGCAACATCAGACACAAACTCCTGGGCATTCTGCATCGCCCTCTGAACGGGCTTGGAAGAAACATCCGGCATCTGGACCGGGGCAGGGGTGGAGGAAGCCGCATTCATCCGGGCTCCTCCGTACATGGGTTGCTGTAAATCACTCATCTTCTTTCATCTTGAAACGGTTAAAACTTAAAAACCTGGTGATGGAAATCTCCTTCCAGTCCTCGCGCCCGCGGATGCAGCGCTGCCACCTTGCCCGGTCAAAACGCCCCTGCACCAGACAAGCCAGCTCCCTGACGGCCTCCATGCGGCCGTGGGCAAAAAGAATAATCAATGTCCTGGGAGACTCCGGATCCGGCACCCCCGCAAAAAACAACGAAGGGCAGCACCACACGATCCCTCCTCCCGCGTCCGCCAGGGAAACGGTCTCCCGGAACCAGCCTGGGCGCTGGGCTTCCATCAGAAAAAAAGCCTGCTGCATGGGAGAAACGCTCATCTCTTTCCAAAACCCATGAAATTAGCCAGCAGGGAATCCCTCAACCTGTTGGAAGACTGCATGCTCCCCGGCACCATCCCCCCCAGGGAACCGGAAAGGGAATAAGCATTCATCATCCCGGAAAAAGCCCCCTGGGTTCCTCCGGCGGCGGAACCCCACGTCTGCCCGCTCTCGGTAACACCCCCCAGCAACCCGCCACCGGACATTCCTGCCGCCCCCATGACACCCCCCGCCACCGTCAGGGCCGTCTGGACCATGGCAGAACCAAGGGCATTCTGTGAAAGCATCTTATACTGGTCCGCCTCGCTGCGTGCCGCCATCATGGACAGATCCCCCTGGTATCGGGCGGACTCCGCGGCAAACCGCTTATTGGCATCGGAAACAGCGTTGGAAAGGGCCGCGTCCCCAATGGCGCTCTCCCACACATCCGCCACCGCCACCTCCGCCTGGCTGCCGGAACCCTCGGAAGTAAAACCGGATCCGCCGCGCTGTGCCCGTGCAGACCCCATGGCGGCATTCTGATTCTGGCGCATCCGCTTCATATTGCGGGCGGCCAGGTGGGAATCGGAAACCGCCTCCGCCTCCAGGGCGCGGGCCTTCTTCTCATAAGCCGCCTGCGTGGCGCGCCCGTTGCTCAAAGCCGCCTGCCCCTGATACTTATACTGCTGGGAACCCCCGAAATCGGAACTCATAACATCAGAAAATGGAACTGCTTAAAATCTCTGTTAAAGGATCCTGGTCATTGGAAGAATGCTGGCAGGTGTCCCAATAAAGGGCCTTGCTTAAAAACGCCTCCCCCTGTGCCTCCAAAGCGGCCGCAAGCTGGGGAGAAGAAGCCAGCTTCAAAGCGCACCTGCCCGCCAGAAGAAACACAACGCCCTTGATAAAAAACGGACTGTGATCCGGCAGCACTTCGGAACGGGCCACCTCGTCGGAAAGATAATCCACCACCAGCTTATCGGTCCCGGCGGCGCGCTTTCCGTAACGTTCAACCACCAAATCACGCCCCTCAATGCGGAACAAATCCGCCCCCACATACAGCACGCGCAGGCAATCATCCGGAATCGGATGCCTCATAACGGAGCGATCCATCTCAACACGTTTGGTTGCCCAGGTCCATGCCCCGAACAACAGCGCTTCCCGCAACACGGTAGGCCACCACAAATCAACGGTGCGACCGGCTGGGGAACCCTTCACATACTCCCGGTCCCCAAACTGGGCCAAAGCCTGGTTAAAAACGGTCACCTTATCCATTTGAGGCATCATGCCACATCCCCAGGCCTGATGAATACAACCGTAACTTGAACAAATAAAAAAAAGAAAGGGCGCCCCGCACAGCAGGACACCCCTCCGAACCAATAGTCAACGCAAAAAAAACTAACCGGAAATCCCCACCAGCTTATTATAATAATCGGTAGCCTCCCGCCACTGTGGATGCGAAGGATCGGCGATCGCCTTATAATAACGGTGATTGGGGTCGGACAAAATAGCTTGAGCCTCGTCGGCAGGATCCGTCTTCGCCGGAATCTGGCCGCCGCCCTTCAAGCCTCCCTCGCCTGTCAGCCGGGAAATGGCGTGCAGAACGCGGAACCCGTCCGGACTCGCAAACACAGCCATCTTCTCCATAGAAACTCCGGACTCCACGGAAAGCTTCCGGGCAAACGCCTTGGCGGCAGAAACATTCGTCTCATACTCCGCTCCCCATTCGTCCTTCAACGCCTCGTCAGCCTCCTTAAAAGCCTCCTCCTCGTCCGCGCGGATGCTGGCGGCCACCTCGGAAAGAAACTTCCCGGCGGCATCGGCCGGCAGCCCTGCCGCCCTGGCATGACCCTTCAACATATCTCGCAGGGCATCATTCTCCACAAACCCCTCCCCAAAATCAATCTCATACTCGGTCTCCTCCTGCGGAGAAAGCGGGGGAGGACTGCCGGGATCCGGATCGGACTGTTCCGCACCCCCTGAAAAATCGTAGGGATTGGACGGAACTGGAGGATCCGCGGGAGGCGGGCTGTCCACGGGACTTGCCGGGGGAGGCGCTCCGCCGCCGGGGCCTTCACCTTCGCTGCCGGGAATGGCCTCTTCCCTCAGGAACCTATTGTGGAATAATCTATTGTATATCATAAATCAGGGTTATATTGTTCGATCTCGTATTTCACCCACAGGAGCATTTCCCGCTGGGCGTCTCGGCGCATCGCGTCAAGGGGGTCGTAGGAACCAGCCTTCCCTTGAAAGCAGGGCAAATTCGTCTGGAACTCCTTCTCTAAAATATCCAGCACCTCCGGAGTAAAAGCCTCCTTCAGCGCGGCTCGTCTCCGGTTGAGCCTCTTGAGAAACTCAACCTGTTCCGGTGTCGGCTTATCTTCAAACATATTCCTCATGAATCCGTATTAAACTGTGCGGACGCCGCGGCGCTATCCCTGCCGGCCCTGGCCAATTGTTCCGCAAGGGCGGCCTGACGCATCTGATTCTCCTGCGCCCTCTCCTCCTCAACCATCTTGCTATTCTCGGACGCGGACACAATGCACTTGGACGGGGCGCCGGAACTGTCCCACATAAACCGCAATACCTCCCATGCCTTCATGCGCTTGGCAATGCGGGTATCGCCCGAAACCTGGATATACTTCGCCAACCCATTCAACACCCCCTCAAGGCCGTACCTCTGCAAACGGTCAAATGCCTGGGCAATCTTGCCCAGATAACGGGTGCGGGGAGTCCGCAACTCAAACTTCTCCCCATCGGCGGAACGGACAAAAAACTCATCAGGCGCGTCGCCCGGAAGCACGGCCCCCTGCGTATTGCGGAACATCAGGCAGACAATGCGATTCATCATCGTCTGAAAATCCTGCGAAAACTGAATGAAAGAAGAAAAAAAGCAAATAATGCGTTCCGACTCGCGGGCATTCACCTCCGTAGCCGTCATCTCGCGGTCCACGCTTGAAACCACCTGGAGAATATCATTGAAAAACGCCTCCCTGATCAACTTCTCCTTCTTATCTTGCCGCTCCAGCATAAACCTCACATCCCCCACGTTCGCCCATTCCCTCGGTAACTGTGAACCAATAAGCTCATCCGGAACAACCGTCTTGCCTCCGGCCCGCAAATCAACCTCCTTTGCCATCTTAGCCGACACGATAACGCTGGGAATGGCCGCCCGGCTGCCGGCCACATCCATCACTCGATCCATCAGCAGGGTAGCCTTGATCTCCGGCAGCACAGCCTTCCCCGGAGCCTCTCCGTAAGAAGAAACGCCGCCCTTCAAAAAGCGCGTCACCAGAAAAGGAAACTCGTAAAAGCCTCCATGGAAAACAATCTTCTCCGCCTCCCTGGCAATATACACGTCCAACCACTTGCGGCGGCCAGGCCTTACCATGTCGGAACCGAACTGCGCCCGGCTGTTGGGCAGTACAAGGTGAACAAACTCGAACATCTCGGTGTACCGCCTCTCCGCATTCTTATACGCCTCCTGAATCTTGACAGGCAGATTACCCAGCTTAAACATCTCCACGGCCTGCTGGGCAGTAAACTTCAACGTCCGCACCAGCGTATTCACCTCCCCGTGGGCTCCCTCGGCAATCGCATAAGTTCCGGTAGGAACGTGTTTGAACACCAGGGACCCGTCACGGGAAACATCTGCAAACATGCAGCCTGTACCCGTCAGGCAACGGTCCAGGTAAACCTCGTGGGCCGCCGCGTAGAAATTGGAATCCGCCAGCGCACGGTAGACGGCCTCCGTCGCTTTGCTGTACCAGTCATCCTCATCGGTGTAATCATCCCTTTCCTCCTGCGGCCGCAGGGAAAACCACTTCTGATCCATGGGTGTAATAAAAAGAAGATGAGCGGACGCCAAATTCAAAAGAGACTTATGCGCCACCGGAGAAAAACTGGACGCAGCCGTCATCTCATTAGCCTGTTCCTGCTGGCGGGCCTTCCCCTCCATCCTCGGCATGATGCGCCGGCGCAACTCATCCCAATCCCCGGAATTCTTATTCATCTCCGTGAACAGGGCGTCTGCCGTCCTCAATAAATCTTTAACATTTTCCATGAATCTCCTGTGTAAAAATCAACCCAGCGTCTTCCTCAGGCCAGCCAGGGAAGAAAGAGGATTGCTCCGGTTCGTCGTATTACTAAGCTTCAAGCGGCGGCGGGCAGACGAATTCACCGCATCCTCCGCTTGGGAAACATCCTTGGTTTCCGTAGTAATAACCTTCTGCTCCGGGGCATTCGCCATGGCATCGGCCATAGCGTTGGCGGCGCTTGCCTGCTTCTTGGCCGCCTTATTGGCTCCATATCCCCCGAACGTGGCGATATTTGCCAGGGCCCCTCCGACAGCTTTTAATGGATTTGAACTCATAACAACTAATGGAAAACAACTAAACAAGCTCCTGCGCCACGCTGAACGCATCGTCGCAGCGGTTCAGCCAGCCTGTGCCGAACACGGGAAATTGTTTGCAAGAATGGTAAAATGACTTGCGCCGTTCGTTGAGAGTGGAAAGAAACCCGGACTCTCCAGTCCGGGCGAGAACGGTTTGCAGCATCTGACGGGTTTGTTTTCCCGGAATCCCATCCACCACAAGCCCGGCGCCGTGAATATTCAGCGCGCGCTGCAAAATCTTCCCGG
>OGXR01001431.1_pt1 | contig 17557 bp, 20 predicted proteins | sample 1576331 | NCBI WGS metagenome assembly OGXR01 (sample SAMEA3541473, study PRJEB24748) | human gut metagenome | biome: human gut; feature: human-associated habitat; material: faeces | place: China | collected 2012 | reverse complement strand
GCGAAACCTACAAACGCAGAAATCGAGGCGAAACGCGCGGTCATCGCCGAAGCACGCGAGCAGGCCCTGCAGGCGAAAGCTGAGACCATTCGCGTGAAGGCGCACAATAAGGCCGAGAACATTCGACGCAAGGCGGATGCAAAAGCCAAACGTGCCATCGCCAAAGGCGAAGCCCATGCCGCAAAAATCGAAGGCGTCGTCCCCGCCGAAATCGAACGCAAAATCAGACTTGACGTGCATGGCAGGCCAAAGCCGCTCCTGCGTGGCTGGATCCACGCCATCGCCACTCCCCTGGCTCTTGCCGCGGGCATCGTGCTGATCTGCCTCGCTCATGGCACCGGGCTCAAATGGGCGTGCGCCGTGTTCATGACCTGCTCGCTGGTACTGTTCGGCAATTCCGCCTGTTATCATCTGGGAGATTGGTCACCACGGGTTACCGATGTGCTCCGTCGCATCGACCATATGAACATCTTTTTGCTGATCGCCGGCACTTATACGCCCGTTTCCTTCGCGCTCACGCCATTCTGGCGTGATTCCATCATCGCGGGCATGTGGATCTGCACCACGGTGGCGCTCATCATCCATGTCATCTGGATCAGCGCGCCTCGCTGGCTTTATGTTCTTGTCTATATTATTTTCGGCGTGTCCGGCGTCGCGTTCATGGGATTGTTCTGGATGTCCCCCTATGCCGGACCTACCGTGGTGATACTGCTGTGTGCCGGCGGCGTCTGCTATATCGCCGGAGCCATCGTGTATGCGCTGCGCAAGCCCGACCCCTGGCCGAAGGTGTTCGGCTTCCATGAGATCTTCCATACTGGAACCGTGGCGGGATACGCCTGCCACATGGTGGCCATCTACATGGTGATCGTGCAATTGTGGCCCTAAGGCGTAATCAACCCCACATGGACAAAACAAAATAAGCCCGTCCCCTCATCGTACGAATGCGATGGAGGAACGGGCTGTTGTTTTCGTCACACGTATGTCAGGCGAGCGGCTTGGCTTCCTTGATGGTCACGGAAATCTCACGGCCGTTCGGAGCGGTATAGGTCACCGTATCTCCGGCATGAGCGCCATTGATGGCGGCGCCAATCGGCGATTCAGGACTGATGATGCTGTAATCCGTGGCGATGGACAGGTCTCGCGTGCCAAGCACGTACACCATTTCACGTCCGTTGACTTCAAGGGTCACTAGGGATCCGTCACCGACCTCACCGGCCTTGGGCGCAGTCAGAATCTTCGCATTGCGCAGTTTGACGGTCAGTTCGTCGATGCGTCCCTGATTCACGCGCTGCGCCTCACGGGCAGCCTGATAGCCGCCGTTCTCACTCAAATCGCCTTCGGCACGCGCCGCGGAGACCTTGGACAGAATCTCGTCACGGTACTCGCCCTCACGCCAGGCGAGTTCTTCTTTCATCTTGTCGTACGCCTCCTGCGTCAGCAGGATCGTCTTTTCTTCGGCCATGTTATCCTCCTTGACCTTGGAAGAATGATACCCGTCAATCAGCGGGTGGAGATGATGTCGATCACGAACACCAGCGTGTCCTCGCCGCCGATGCCGGCCTGCGGAACGCCACGGGAGCCATAACCGTACTCCGGCGGAATGGACACCACCAGGCGGGAACCGACGTTGTGTCCCGGAACGGTCTGATCCCAGCCCTTGATGACCTGTCCCACACCGATGCCGAACGTGGCCGGCTGGTGACGGTCGAAGCTGGAGTCGAACGGGGTGTCCTTGCCCCAGACCACACCATGGTAGTTGACGGTGACGGTGTCTCCACGGCGGACCATCGGGCCATTGCCTTCAAAGAGCTCCACGACCTTCAGGCCGGCGGGAGCGATCTCAGTCGGGAATTCGATGGTCGGCCGATCGCCGAATTCGGCATTGACAACAGGCATTTCAGATGCCATGGTGAACCTCCTTGAAAAAACACAGTGTCACCAAGATTAGCACCATCCATCGCTAGCATTCAACAACATTGACCGCAAGACCGCCTTTCGACGTCTCCTTGTACTTGGCCATCATGTCCTCGCCGGTGTCCTTCATGGTTTTGATGGCTTGGTCAAGACTCACGATATGCGTGCCGTCGCCCAGCATGGCCATACGGACCGCGTTGATGGCGGTATTGGCCGCCATGGCGTTGCGTTCGATGCAGGGAATCTGCACCAGACCACCGACCGGATCGCAGGTCAGTCCCAGATTGTGCTCGATACCGATTTCCGCGGCATTCTCCACTTGGTGAGGCGTGCCGCCCATCACGGCGCACAGCCCCGCCGCGGCCATGGAACAGGCTGTGCCGACCTCGCCTTGACATCCGACTTCAGCACCGGAAATGGACGCGTTGCGTTTGAACAAGTATCCAATCGCCCCTGCGGTCAGCAGGAACGTCACCACACCATCCTCATCCGCATGATCCACGAAATGCCAATAATAGTGGAGCACCGCCGGAATGACGCCAGCCGCACCGTTGGTAGGCGCGGTGACGATGCGTCCGCCTGCCGCGTTCTCCTCGGAAACCGCCAATGCGAACAGGTCGACCCATGCGGCGTCCGATGATTCGAGTACAACGTCGGAGCGCCTGCCGTCCCGTTTGAGCACGTCGCTGTTGGACGCGAGCCTTGCATACATTTTTGGCGCCCTGCGGGGCACGTCAAGGCCGCCAGGCAGAACGGTTTGGCTGGTATTGCAACCGTGCTGCACGCAGCGGCGCATCACATGCCATACAGTGTCCAAATCGCTGCGCACCTGCACGGCGGACCGCATGGCCGTCTCATTGGCCCACACCACATCGGCCACACTCATGTGATGTTCATCGCACAGCGAGATCAGTTCGTCGCATGTGGTGAACGGATAGGGCATGTCCATATCGATATCGGTTGAGGAATCGTCGGTCTGATCGGCGAAGGCCGTTCCCGCAGGGGGTTTCTCATGGATGCCGATCATCGAGTCGTCGGCGTCGCCTTGTCTGACGAATCCACCGCCAATGGAATACCAGACCTGTTCGTCGATGAGATTGTTCTGCCGGTCGAAGGCTTGGAATCGCATGCCGTTGGGATGGGCCGCCATGCGGTGCCATACATCCATCACCACATCGCGTCCGTAATCGAAATCGATGCGATGCGTGCCGTTGAGCATCAGCTCGCCACCTGCCTCGCATTCCATACGGATATTGCTCATGTGATCGGTATCGACGGTTTTCGGTACGTTGCCTTCCAAGCCCGCCACCGTGGCGCGATCGGTACCATGCCCAAGACCGGTCAGGGCGAGCGAACCATACAGTACCGTTCGCACGCGGCCGACCCGGTTCAGTATGCCGTCACGTTCAAGGGAGGCAGCGAATCTGCTGGCCGCGACCATCGGTCCTACGGTGTGCGACGAGCTGGGGCCGACGCCGATGGTGAACATCTCCAGAATGCTGAACATGTATATTGCGCTCTCTTTTCCGCGTCTTCGCCGTCACGCCGCGTAAAGCACGCTGAACATGCGAATCATGATGAGTAGGCCGATGATGGCAATGACGATTTCCGCGATAAGCAGAATTATCGCAACGGTTTTGCGATTGCCGAGTTTGACGTCGAGCAGTTTTGCGAAAAGGAAAGCGACGAAGCCCAAGGCTGCTCCGTTCAGCGCGATCGCGCCGACCTGGCCGTTGGTAAGAACGCTTTCCCCGACTTTGGCGAGTATCGAATTGATGGTGGCGGTGAACACCAGCAGGCTCCATACGCCGTATCCAATCAATCCTACCGCCGCATAGCCGAACGGGCGGAATCGTTCCTTGAGTTTGAAAGTGAACGATTCGGCGCACCACAACAATGCGAAGCCCACAACGAAGGTGAACGCCACGGCAAGGAATGCGGCTTCCAATGCCCACGGAACGAGTGCCAACGAATGGTCCATCAAGGTAAAGTACAGCGGAGAACATGCGATTTCGCCGATAGCGAGCACGCCGGCAACGATAATCGCCTGCGCAAGCATCAGGGGGATTTCAGTGGCGGGCTGTTCGATTACAGGCTTGATGTCTTTCGAAGTCATGCGTCATCCGTTTCAGTCGGTGTCATACGGTTTGTAATGTCCGACAGTGTACCTACGGAATGTTTCGGGAACGATATGCCACATTTTGCCTACACATTGCCCACATTTTTCCATAACCCACCGTGGAAAAGGGTTGAATCGCAGTGAATCGCGATGATGCCAAAACCGTTGGAGAATAAAGGAAAACCGCCATCTCTGGCGGTTTCCAAAAGTGCCTCCAGCGGGACTCGAACCCACCGGCGAAAAGCTTCAGACACCAACCGTTTCAACGGTTCCATCGACACCTTGCGTCACGTTTGCCCACATTTTGCCCACATTCCGCGAAAAAAGCAAACCACCCATCCTCTCCGACAGCTCATCCAGATCATCATCGAAGAGATCGGCGTAAACGTCCAATGTCATGGCGGCGCTCCTGTGCCCCAACTGCCTTTGCACGGTCTTGACGTTAGCGCCGGACTGCACCATAAGTGACGCCGCCGTATGCCGCAGATCGTGAATCGTCATGTGGCCACGCTCCACGCCCGCGCGACGAAGAGCCACCGCGAACCACCCATCGCTTCGCGTCGGATTCCAGCCATTACCCATCGGCTCGTCCAAAGGCTCGCCGGGAGCGGTGAAAAGGAAATCGGACGGCCTGCGCCCCTCGCATTGCCTGGCGAGCAGTGGACGCAACACCAGGGGGAACATCACCGAACGTCCATCATGTGTTTTCGGGTCGGTCTCCACCAGCCTGCTGGAAAGGCGCGTGATGCTCCTATATATATGCAGCCTGCACCGTTGCAGGTCGACGTCCTCGACACGGAGCGCCACGAGCTCACCCCACCTCATGCCGCACAGGCCCAATGTCAGCACGATCGGCTCACGCCAACCGCACTGCATCGCCACACGAGACAATTCGTCAGCCGAGAGATAGACGTGCTTCCGCACCTGCTTTCGCGGCAGCTCGATGCCGTCGCATGGATTGTCGTGGATGCAGCGATCGGCCTTCGCCCTCTCCATGAGGCTGCGAAGCAGATTCTCGGCGCGAATCGTCACGGACGCACTGCGTCGTCCTGCCAGATCTGTGACCCACCCCTGCACCTCGCCTCGCGCGATCGACTGCACTTCCCTCATGCCCCACTGCGGCTCCACATGCACGCGCCAAGCGTCTTCCAGCGACTTGATGTAGCTTGGCTTGGCTTTGGTCTTTTTGGCCGCTATCCACGGCTCCCAAAAATCCTCGACCAAGCGTCGTCCTGCTTGCGGGTCGATGTATGCTCCGACGCTTTTAGCTGTGGTCACGTTCGCTGCGCCCCAGGCATCGGCGTCCATTTTGCGTTTGAAGCCGCGTTTGCCTGTGTCCGTGCCGTCCGGCTTACGGTATCTGACTTCGTATCTTTTTCCGCTTTTCGTCTGGTATTGGCGGATCGTGTAGGCCATGCTTGCCCCTTCGTTTGCGTGGCATCAAGTCTATCAATCCGCTGTTTTTCTTATGTTTTTCGTGTTTCGGCTTGCATTACTTTATTTACTGCGCTAATATAGTTTATATCAAGGAAAGGAGGTGAACATGACACCATCGGAGATAATCACCAGCATCTCGCTCCTCGTCGCGAGCCTCGCGGCCCTCATCAAAGCCGTGACCGGACTCATCAAGGAGATGAGGCGGAAGCCGAAGAGGAAAAAGTGAGAAAGGGTTCCGGCCAGACCTGGGGGCCGGAACCCCACATCTCCGATTATGCCATGGAACATCATGAGAACGGAATCGATAGTCAGCGCGGTGTTCGCGCTCGGAACCGCCGCCAGCGCATGGTTCGGCTGGCCGTTCGCGCTCACCGCCGGATGCGCCATCGTCAGCGCCGTCTTCGCGCTCATCGCCGGAAGGAAGGACTGACATGACCATCGAATACCTGAGCGTCACCGACGTGGCCAGACGTCTCGGCATCAGCACCGCCGCCGTCAGCGCCTACAAGCTCCCCCAGCCGGACGCCACCATCGGCAGCACGCGCGGCTGGCTCCCCGACACCATCGACCAATGGAACACACAACGCCCCGGCCGCGGTGTCGGCGGAGGAAGGCCACGCAAACACGCCGAATAACACGAAAAAGCCCCTCCCCCAGCAATGCTGAGAGAGGGGCGATGTTTAACCGAGTTTTCCGATGATCTGTTTTTCTTTGTCGTTGAGAGGCCATACGGTCACATCCTCCGCGGCCTTCAGTTCCGCGGCCTTCAGTTCCGCGGCCTTCAGTTCCGCGGCCTTCAGTTCTGCGGCCTTCAGTTCCGCGGCCTTAGCTTCGCTCAGGAGATAGCCGCCGCCGTAGATGGCCTTCTTCACGGCCTTCTGCGAGTCGAGAGCCCTCGTGAACGCAACGTCTGAAGCCTTGACGCGAAAATCCACGCCAGCCTTGCCGACCTTATTCAGTCGTGTGACGGTCAACAATTCCGGCGGATACGCATACTTCGGCAGATGTTTCCTGCTTTCGCGCCTGACTCGTTTCACCGTATCGTTGACCAGCTTCGTCAGATCCGGTGCGGTGCGGATCAGGTCATCGCCGAAACTCGTCACGAAGCTGGTGTTGACGATGGCGCCGTTGGCGTATTCGATCGTGCAATCAGTGACCAGCATATGCGCGCCGTTGCGCGACGTGGTGCTGAAAATCGTGAGGTTCGGCGCGAACAGAAAGAACGGAACATGGTTGTCACGGTAGAACGTGCATATCTTCGATAGAATCGAGAAAGGTGGATTGTCCACCACCACCTTGCCGTCCGAATAGTCGAAACTCTCGTAGTCGCCGCCAGGATAGAAGGGGCGCACCACTTTGCTCGGGTCGATGCCGAATTCGTGGCATGCCCAGTCCTTTATCGTCTCATATACCGCGGGGGGGTATAGCAGTCGTCCGTGGTCTTCTTTGGTTTGAATTTCTCCACGAACGCACCGTAATCGTCAATCGTCTGCTGTCTGATGCCCATTTGAAAAGTCCTAAAAATAAAGCCCCTCCTCCAAACGGAGAAGGGGCAGATTTAAAAACAGGGTGCAAAAAATTCCACGGACACTACAGTGCCGCAAATTTTTCCACACCCGAGTTTGAGTCTCACGCCAAAAAATCAATCACGGCGCAGCGGATTGTAGGCCACGCCGAGACCGGACGCGATGAAACCGGCCACAGTCGAAATGTAGCCTCCGATGGCCGCATCACCAAAGGTCATGAAGCCGAGGCCGACGCACGAGGCGACCAAGCCAAGCACGTAGACCACGGTCCTAACCTGCTTGCTGAAGACCGGCGTGTATGCGTCCGGCGGCTGGTTGTCCTGACCATCCTCACACTCGTTGGTCAGATTATTGACCGTGGTCTCTAAAGTCGTTGGCGCTGCATGTTCTGCCATCTGTCCTCCTCCTTAGAATCGTCCCTGGTTGAGCGCCGACTGCAGGGCGCGTGCGGTCGCGGGGCCGAAGCTCGCATCCTGAGCCAGACCGTAATGCGCTTGGATGGCGCGAATGGTGGCCGGGCCGAGAAGTCCGTCAGCACCGCAGCCCAGGCGATGCTGCACGGCGCGAATCAGATCACTGCCACCATTGCCGTATCGGACCACGCTTGAATCGATGGCTGGGCGAGCATAGGTGCGCCCGTCGGGCACCTGCTGGCCGCTGATGATGCCATCCACCGCGGTGCCCATGACCTGCTGCCAACGGCGTACCGTGGCCGGACCGACATTGCCGTCCACTGCGATGGCACCGGAATTGGCGGCTGGAGCGGAAGATTGGGCGCCCTGGCATCGCAGATAGCAATCCCACGGATAGCTGTAGTAATTGCGGATGTTGGTTTCGCGGCCAGTCTGGTCGCCAGCCTTGCCGTAGGCTGTGCCACGCTCGGAGATGGACGCCTGCGCGAGCTTGCCGCCGCCAAGGTAGACGGCCACGTGGTGCACGTCGTTAAGCAGGATGTCGCCCGGCTGCGGATTGCCGTTGGCGTGGAGTCGCTTCCAACCGCGCTTGGTCAGCTCACCGGAGAGGTTGCCGGTGTAGGTGGCGCCGCCGGTGTCGAAGCCAGCCTCGCGCAGGCAGTGGATCACCAGACTGGAGCAGTCGCAATTACCCCCCGAGGGGTTGAAATTCCAACGGTCGGACTGGCTGTAGCCCAAGTTCGCGACCGCGCACCAGTAGCGCATGCGGTTGATCAAAGCGCTTACGCTTGCCATATCAGTCCTCCAATCCTTCGACAGCCTTGGCCGCGTCCTCCTCGGACACGACCTGAATGGTTTCGGGCGGCATCGAATCGCCCTGCGGTGTCATTTCCGGCGTCATGGTCACATCGATCACGACCGCCTCCTTTCCGCCTCTTTCGAGGCAAACGAAAAGGCCACCACTGAAGTGATGGCCTTGAAAATCGGTTTCAGCGCTTGTGCGCGCCATGATTGAACACGATGACGAGCGCGAGGAGCAATAGGTAGGCTCCTCCGGCGATGGCTAGATGCGTCATTGCCTGTCCTCCAAATATTTTTCGGCGGCGTTGACTATCCAGCATCGCGCATCCAATTTCTCAAGCTTCGCCAACTCGTATCGGACGGCCTCGCTGTGGTCGGTGTCCTTGTCGCCGTAAATCAGGCTGATGATCGTGTTCTTGATCGTGTCGCGGCACAACTCGTCCATACGGTCGTCGATCTTCGCTGTCCGCTCTCCCAAAGTCCGTGTTTTTGCGAAATGCTGCGAGAGCGGCGAATCGTATGGCAGGCGTTCCGGCCTGACGTGCGAGTACAGGCCGGTCGCCAACGAGTCCAAAGCGCCCGGCCAGACTTTAAGGCCGAGCGTGATAACGGCGCACGCGCCGCCCACGCCCCCGAAACCGGCTAGAAAATTCTGCAGCACGCCAAACCTCATTTGACTTTGATGAAAAAGACAAGCCGACGCGGACCAGAATTTGACGGCTGAGACAGGATATTGCCGTTCGTGTCAAAGATCGGATTGTTGAAACTCAAAGCTGCATTGCCGGTCATCATCCAATCGTCACCCAACGCCGCCGCGAAAGCTTTCAAATTCGCGGTCGAATTGTTAGGACAGGATATCAGCGTGCCGACCGGCAGGCTCATTCCGCCTGCATCATCGCCTTTCGGGCCTTTGATGCTGCCTGACTTAGTCCAACCCATGAAACCCCCCTTTTAATCCTGTGTGTAGGAGTACACGTCGCCGGAGTCGAGGTCGAGGTAGAGGGAGCCGACCGGCTGTGAGCCTGACGGGACACCATGCCCCCAAGTCCATCCCAAGCCGTTAGTACCGTCCTTGCCGGGCCTGCCATCCTGACCATTCGTGCCATCCGCGCCCTTCGGCCCCTGCGGACCTTGAATCGAGCCGACATTCGTCCATTCCGAGCCGGACCACACGTACAGTGCGCCCGCGACGAGGTAAGCGTCGCCTGATGCTCCGGTCGGATGCTCCTGCTTCAAGGCATCGGGGCTATCATAGGAGCCTTTGATGTTGACGCCGGTGCCGTCCTTGCCGTCAGCACCCGGCTTGCCATCCTCGCCCTTGTCGCCCTTCGGCCCCTTGAAGGTCACGCCGTCAATCTGATTGGACACGTGCACGGTATCACCATTGACCACGGACGAGACGGTGAAAAGCCTGCCATCCACGTCCGAAATCAGATCGCCGGTCGCGATAGGCGTCGCCGGACTCAAAGCGGACACGCTCACGTCCGAATTGTCCGAGACGGTGATGTTGGCGACGTGCAGGCTCTTGCCAGCGTCACCCTTCGCACCATCAGCGCCATTATCGCCTTTCGGGCCTTTGAGATTTCCGCCCGTAGCCTGCCATGCCATACTATTATTCCTCCTTAATGAGATAATTTGATATTTTTACGAAAAATCAGGCTTGACACCGGTACACGGCACCAGTCGTCAAATCAATATAAGTGTCACCGACCACACCCTGTGTCGCCTCACCCGGCACGCCCATGCCGCTGCGGAAACTCAGCCCACGCTCCCCTTTCGGCCCGCGCAGGCTCACACCACCATCGATGCCGAAAGTCACCTTCCCACCATCGAAACGGCTGACAATCCACAAATGCCCTTCGGCATCCACGACCGAATCTCCAGCGGACACATGGTCAGGTGGACGCAAACCGTCCACATCCACCACATCGCCAAGCCGGATGACATGCGGATAGGTCCGGATGCTATGCGCCAAGCCACCGTGATTGTCAGACGCGCCATGCCATGCCGCCTCGGAAAGAGTCGCATAATCCAAAATCTGCGTGCTATCCGGCACGATCACGCGACGCACATGCGTCAAACCCTTGATCCGCTCTTCGATGCGCCAGCACCAGTCCACGCCTGTCGGCTTGAGGTCAAGAGTCAGATCACCGCCATCGGACGGCAATCGCACCGCGAAAGGCACCGGCAGGAGCAGACTCTCATCCTCCTGCACGACACGCATCGTCGGATTGCAGGATATGACGCCCTCCACAGGCACGCCGGACACGTGCGATGCGTCCGGCCTGCGAAACCTAAACCTAATCTGCGTCACCGCGCTCCTCCTCATTCTTCATGGCTTCGAGCACGTCGGCTGGAATCAGTTTCATCGCCGCCGACAATTGGCTTTTCAAAATCGCGATCTCCTTTGAGAGCTGGCCGATCTGCATGGAAAGCTGGTCGATCACGTCGTTCGCGTCAGCAGGAATCTGCTGCATCATTCCTCCTTCGCTGATGGCATGAGCGATTCGTAGAATCGCTCCTCGCATTCATCTAAGTCAGCACGCATTTCGTCGGTGTCGAAAAGCCTTCCGATAGCCTTGGCGTCCACACAATCCGTGTCGATGCCGGTGGTCAGCGTCGCATCTGCCGTTCCGCCAGACAGCATGGCCGTCTGGACGGACGCGTCCGCATCGTTGGTGATCGTGGGCAGTCCCAATGCCGCGCGCGTCATGTTGCGTGCGGCCGTCATCGGATCGTCCTGCACCTCGCCACTGTCGGACATCATGGACACGGATTCCGCCGCGGTATCCGACAAGGCCGCCTCCAAGCCCTCATAGGCGGTCGTGTACGCGTTACGTCCTGTCTGCGGATCGTACGAGTCGTCCGATTCCCTTGCCTGCATCATGGCCGCGCAGGTTTCGGCGACGCTCGTCGTGCCGAGCAGCGCCCGCCATGCGGCAATAGCGTCCATGCCGCACACAAGCCCCCGCTCGCCTTCCTTTTCCGCTCTGATGATGAGGTTCCTGTCCTCGAAAACAGTTTGCAAAATATGCCTCCTTATTTGACGAGCCATGCGAAAGCGTTGACGTACATGTCGCCCTTGAAGGTCGCGGTTCCGGCGTTGTATCCCATGACCTGCATCGAACCAGCGCCGCCGGTGTTGCACACGTGCATGAAGATCGACCCCCAGTTGAGGTCGGAATTGCAGACGCCGTAGTAGCGTCCGTATTTCGCCGGCGTCCATGACCACGTGGTCTGTGGCACGGTGAAGTCCGCGGTTAGCGTCGCGTTCTGGTAGATTCGCCAATTGGTGCTTTGGAAAGTGAAACGGTTTGTTATGCCGCCTAAATAGCCGCCGAGATACACGTATCCGGTCGCGATGTTCGCTCCGATTCCGACCGAACCGTTCCCGTCTACGGCTTCGAGCCAGACATTCGAGCCTTTCTGACTGTCACCGGACAGGGTGAGGGATGCGCTGCTTTTTTTGCTCGCGTCAGGCTCGTCGAAATCCGTGTTGGCCGTGGCAAACACTTGTGACGTGACGCCGCTGCCGGTACCGCCTTTCTTGCGTGGCTTAGACTGGAGCTGCAGCAAAGCAGCAGGATCATGCTTGGCGACGCGTCCGCTCCACAAGTCCAATTCGCCCATCTCACCGACCTGATTGGACTGGATAAGCGACGAAATCGTCGGATGACTGTAATATTCGGTCGCCCCCTTGTACGCCAGGAATTCCAATCCGTCGCCGGTGAACGTTTCTGTGCCGCCGACGATGCTGGACTTAAAATCCGGGCTGATGCGGAGCCTATGCCCGCTCACGCGGGTCTGGAACGTACCGGTCAGCACATTCGACTTGCCTTCGCCGTCCAAATAGACGGTCTGATTATGGGCCGAATCCCACATCCGCAACGAACTGCTGTTGAGCTTCATACCGGTGTCATCAGCCTCGGAGCTTTGGAATGTCGCGCCAGTGAACACGTAGCCCTTGAATTGGCCTGCCTCCACATCATCGGTGACGATTTTTCGAGCCTTCAGCAGCTCGGTCAGAATCTCGCCATTGCCGATTTTGATGTTTTTCGCCTCGACACTGCCATCTTTGATGAGCACGCTGCCATTGACACTGCCTGGGACAAGCAGACTATCAGCCACGAGCGAATAGGCCACGAATTTCGAGCCGTTCCAGATGTTGACCGACGAAATATGACCGCTCGCGTCAAGCTTCTGCCACAAGTCACCATTCGTGAGCCCGGAATGGGCAGGCTCGACGGCTTGGGTGAAGACCTTGTTTTTACCGTCCGCGGTGGTCTTCGCTGCCTTGGCCTCGGCTTCGGCCTTGGCAATGTCCTTATTGATCGAATCCAATGTCTCCTGCGGGACGGCGCTTGCGACGGTCACCGAAGCGATCGCGGACCAGGCTGACCGATTGCCGGCATGGTCCACGGAGCGGAGCGCGTAGCTGTGCTGGCTGCCGATTGCCAGACCGGTGATGACATAATCGCCCTGTCCGGCCTGTGTGGCGCTGATGACCTGCATGCCGGCAGCCGTGGCACCCTTGCCCACCTCGATATGGTCGAAGTCCGGCTCCATCTGCGCGCCGGTCGAGGTCTTGCCATCCCAGTGGATGGTGACAACGCCCAACTTGGAGGAGACGATTGGTTTCGATGGCACGGAGCAGGGCGTCGTATCCGACTCCACTGTAGCCACGAAGACTTCCGACCATTCGCCGAGCTTGTCGGAATATGTCGGCACAGCTCTGACGCGCACCTCGATTCGCGTGCCACAATCAAGGCCACCAAAGCCAAGCTGCGTCTTATCGGTCGTGCCGGCGGAATGCCACGGCGCACCATCCTTATGCAATTTCCACTCGACAGCATAATTGCTGATTTCGATGGCGGTATTATCCGTGGCTTCGGTCACGGCGGACCACAATGCCGTGGCCAAGCCGCGCGCGTATCCGTCCGAGCCAATGTAGGCGTCGGTCTGCACGATGAGACCATGCGGCGCTTTCGGCACGCGATGGTCATGGTCGGAAGAGGCGGTGGTGCCGCTCTCACTGCCTGCCAATGCCGCGCCACCGGTAATGCCCTTTATCTTCTTCGCCTGACGCACGGAAGCGTCATATTTGATGTCGTTCAAGGCGATTGAAGCGCTTAATCCCTCATTCTGGCGCATGCTCAGGTCGATTTCCTGCACGCGCACCTTCTCCCCGTGCGAAACGGTGGGCGCGGTGATCCAGTCACCGACGCGATAGTCGATGAGCGGCAGATTATCCACATTCGCGGTCACCAAGTCGCGCGTGTACTGACCACGCACACGAGCCGCATCATCAAGCGTGGACTGCATAAAGGCCTGGGCAGTGTCCTTATCAGACACGCCACCCTGCGAGCTGTAGGACTCCCACTTGCCCCACGGTGTCGGCGCGGCCGGATTATCCATGCGGAAAAGCAGATTATTGTCACCCTCGACAAGGATGGTGCTGGCCAGATCCGCGATGGACTCCTCAAATGGGGCTTCGCTGATGTCACGCGCCAATTGCAGCACAATGCTCTTACTCAGGTCACGGCTCAATGCGGTGCTGTCCGCATTCCAAAGCTTGAGCGTCCTACCGCTTGTGCGCCAGTCGCAGCCGCCACCATTGACCAGGGCGTCCAGGATGGTCTGCAAATCAGTGCCGAGCGAATAATACAAAGTGTATTTTCGGTTCCAGGCATCACCATTCGAATCTTTGGCGGTGTCGAAGCCAAGTGACAGGCCGGTGGCCACGCCGCCGCGCTGCCTGTTCTCGTCAAGCAGCGTTTTGAGAATCACACCCGGATTCGACGAGTAGAAGGGCCTTTTTCCTTTATTGTCGCCATCCGTGAGCAGATGCGAAGAATCGTTGTTTTCCGCCTTTGACAGCAGCCAGCTGATCGACTGGCCACTGTAGGTAACGGTGCGAGTCCGGTCGTCGGTCTTGCCGGAACGGCCGGTGATCACGAAACGCGCATTATCAGGCTCCTGATAGCCGGTGCCGTCCGACACTTCCACGGCCACTTCTAGGCCGTCCGTCAGCTCTCGGTCGAATGCCTGCGCGTCACCGGACAGCATGGAGTATTCGATGCTGATCGCGCCATCGTCATCGTGCAGCATCGAAGCGCTGAAGCTCACCGGCTCAGCCAATACGCCGATACGCGCGCCGAAAGGCCGGTAGGCCACGAGACGAGCATGCAAAGATTTAGCCATAATCACTCCCAGGAAGGTTTGTAACGGCACGTCACCGCAGACGTACTGGACTGTTTGACCTGCAGCGTATAGCTGCCGGAATCGGCGGCAGGCCACACCTGCAATGGTTCGCTCGTCCAGTCGACGCCGGACGTCACATCAGTGCCGCCATTCCAAGCGTCCGCCTTGTTGGAAGTCCATGCACGTCGGTTCGGCACGTCGAGATACAGGTTCTTCGCTGACGCCGTGGCGGACCATTCCAGGTCGGTGCCGGACGCCACGCACGACACCCGTACCGACGATACGCCCGAAAACCTCATGACCAGACTCAGCAGTGGCGCGTTCGACCCCCATGCCAGTCCGCCGCTCCCACCGGGAACCAACGTTCCGCCAGCCGCCGGCAACGTCTTCTCAATCCACTGCTCACCCTGCCAATACACGTCCGGCAATTGGAACACGGCGGTCATGACGCGCAGGTCTTGGAACGGCCTCTCATCATCGTCCGGCTCGCAGCTCGTGCACACCGTTCTCGTGACCATGCTGCGCGAACTGCCGTCATCCAAGGTTTCCGTCTTCCCTATCGTGAGCTTCGCCGTATGCAGGCAAAGGGCACGGAAACGCGAGATCAGCGCATCGGAATCAGCGCCCCACGCCGCGACCTTGATTGTCAGCTCCGGCGCGTCCAGCACCGGAATCGAGGAGCCTACGATGACGCCGCTGCGTCCGCTCACCTGCACCATGTCAACGATCGGCGACAGCGACGTGTAATGCGTAGTGCCGACGATGACGCGCATCCGCTCGGAGTCGAGCGGCTGGCCGTTGAGTGAATAGCTGACCTTCATCCGGATTCCTTCCGATTACCATTGCGGCATGGCCGCTGTTTGCAGCTTCTGCTGCGTGCTTATCGACGTCGGCGCGATGGCCGGATAGTTGAATGTCTGTGTGATGTTCGTCACGCTCCCACCATTGCCGTAGGCTGCAGCGTTAACTCCGCGCGAGGCGTTGGCGACGCCGATGGAATACGAGGCGTCCTGCGACGGCAGGATGCCGGTCAATCGTCCGGCAGCCTTCTTCACCTTCGACGCGCTCTCGTCGATGCCGACGGCCATGCCCTCGCCGATCATCTCACCGACCTGATCGCGGAACACTCGAGACGGCGAATGGATGCCAAGCCTGCGTTTCACCCAATTCAGCGCGTTGCTGGCAGCGTTGACGGCGGCAGTCACGAGCCTGCCTGCCGCACCTGCGATGCCGCCTGCGATGCCGGTGATGATGTTCCACCCGACCTGCGCCCAGTTGACCGAGGTGAAACCGTTCCAGATCTGGCCGACCATGCCGGGAACGGCGCCGATAAGCCTCGGAGCCGACGAGATGAAACCGTTGGCCAGTGCGACGAGCAGCTGCACGCCAGCCTGCAGGATCTGCGGGAGACGATTGATGATGCCGCCGACAAGCTGGCCGATGAGGATCGGAGCCTTGCCTACCAAGTCGGGCATGGCGTTGATGAGACCCTGCGCCAGCCCGAGGATAAGCTTCAAACCGCTGTCGATGATCTGCGGCAGGTTGTCAAGGATGCCTTGCACGAGGTTAAGGACGGCGTTGACGCCGATGGGGATGAGCTGCGGCAACTGGGCCGACAATCCGTCCAGCAGCGTCGTCAGCACCGTCACCGCCGTGGAAGCGATCTGAGGCAATGCCTGCACGATGCCCTGCAACAAGTTCGTTGTCATCGACAGTCCGGATTGCAGGAACGACGGCAGGCTGGACGTGACCAACGATTGGAACTGGGCGAGCAGTTGCGGCAGGCTCGTCGTAATCCATGTCGTCGCGCTGGTCAGCAGCATCGTGCCAAGCTGTCCCAACGCTCCGAGCACCGGCGGAAGTATCTGCATGACCAACGCCGGCAGCGTGCTCCCCAATGAGGAGAACAGTTGTGGCAGTGCGGCGGTGATGCCGGTGATGATCTGCGCGATGCGCGGACCCACGTTCTTAATGACCGTGCCGACCGAGTCGACCAACTGCTTGGTCAATCCGTTGATGTCGGCATTGTCCTTGCCGAGTTCCGCCAGCCAGTTCTGCCATGCGGCCTTCATCATGCCGACGGAACCCTCGATGGTTGTCGCGGCCTCCTTGGCGGTAGTGCCGCTGATGCCCATCTGCTCCTGCATGATGTGGATGGCCTGCACTACGTCAGAGAACTTGTCGATGGACAGGTCGCCCATCTCACCGTTGGCCTGCTTGACCTTGTTCGCGTCCTGGATCAGACGCTCCATCTCGGATTTGGTACCGCCGTATCCGAGCTTCAGATTGTCGAGCATGGCGTAATTGCCGCGCGCCAGAGACTGGTAGGTCTGTTGGATGGACTCAATGTCGGTGCCCATCTTGTTGGCGTTGTCCGACATGTCGACCATGGCGGTGTTGCCGAGTTCCGCGGCCTTCGCGGTGTCGCCGCCGAGCGAACTGATCAGCGAGGCGGAAAAGCTCGTGACCTGCGTCATGTACTCGTTGGCGCTCACGCCGGCCGTCCGGTACGCTTCCGCCGCGTATTTCTGCACAGTGCCAGAAGCGTCCTTGAACAGCGTGTCCACGCCGCCGACGGCCTGCTCGTAGGTCGCGTATGCGTCGAGAGCGCTCTTGCCGACTCCGGCCAAAGCCGCGACGGCGGTGCCTACGCCTGCAAGTCCGACCGTGGCGACGCCCTTCAACGCGCCTACGGCCTTGCCAGACATGGAGCTGATCGCATTCCACGCAATGTCGGCGCCGCTTTTGAGCTTGGAGCCTATCGCCGACGCGGCGCTGCCGGCAGCTCCCGGAATCTGCGACAGTACGCCGCCGACCGCGCCGCCGACGTTGCCGAGATAGCCGCCGATGGCATTGCTGACGTTTTTGAAAGGTGCTGGTATCCTTGCCGCGATGGCCGAGCTCATCGACGAGAACTTTGCCGACAATGGTGCGGTGAGACGTGTGGCGGTGGATTGCATGGCAGCGCCGGCAGCGCTCATGCCGTCGCGGGCTTTCGTGGCGATGCCGGAGAACGCCGACGTTGCCGCGTTTTTGACCCGTCCGAACGCGCCGGAGATCGGCTGGACGATGGTAGCGCCAAGATTCTTGAACGCCGATCCGAGCGAACCACTGCTGGAGGCGAGATTGTCCTGTGCGTCCTTGAG
>OGXR01001411.1_pt1 | contig 17700 bp, 5 predicted proteins | sample 1576331 | NCBI WGS metagenome assembly OGXR01 (sample SAMEA3541473, study PRJEB24748) | human gut metagenome | biome: human gut; feature: human-associated habitat; material: faeces | place: China | collected 2012 | reverse complement strand
ATATGTAAATCTTTGCCACATTTCTTTGAATACATCGCCAAATTGTCCTGCAAAAAATGATGGTGTAGATGAACTGTCAAATGTGTAAAATCCTTCTTCTGCTGTTGCATCAATTATTCTACCATTATCATAAATAACAGCACATTGTCCAGGTCCAACAATAATTGTACTTTTATTTGATATTACTCCATTTGGAGTAGTCTTTTTCATCATTAGAATGTCGTTTCCTAAATCTTCACATCTAATTGCTTCTTTCCATTGATCTTTAAATGTGCTACTTACAGCACCTACTGCGGCTTTAATTAACCCCATATATATTCCTCCTTTAGGCTTTTATAATTTCTTTATTTTTATATTTTACGATTTTTATTGTATCACATTTTTCCTATTGTTGCAATGAATTTTAGTATTATTATATTGACTTGGTTTTAAGTTCACTATTTTCCAATCTATCCCGTGTTGACTTTTTATATGTTCTTATATATAATTTATATTCAGAAGGAGGTTTTTTTATGGAAGAAAATCAAAATGAAAAACAAAGTAAAAACATAAAAAAATTAATACCTATAATAGTAGCAGTGGCTCTTGTAATTATATTACTATTATCTGGATTATTTTTTATGATAGGACGTGGAAATAATGATACTAAAAATCTTGCATTAATTTTTGACCCAGATAAACCAATACCAGTTAAAATTAATAATCAATATGGTTATATCTCAGCAAAAAATGGAAAAACAATAATTGATGCAAAATTCAAATCAGCAAGCTCTTTTTATGGAGATTATGCTAGTGTTACATATGAAGAAAGTGGTTCAACAAAGTATGGTATTATAGATAAAAAGGGAAATATAAAACTATCTTCTAAGTTTTCTAGTGGAATAAAAGTATTATCTGAATATGGATTATTTATTATTGATGATGTTTTGTATAACAACAAACTAAAGGCGATAACAGATGAAAATATAAAAGTTAAATACGCGGATAACGGATATGTATGCTACACTAAATCAAATAAAGAAGGAAAAAAAGTTGAAGCTGGTATTTTAAATTCAAAAGGTAAGAAAATATATTCTTATAAATTCAAAGACTCTGAAGATTATTTTTCTTGTTCTGTTTCTAATGTAAATGAAGCCTTAGACGAAACTTATGCTGTTGCAAATGTTAATAACAGTAAATATGCAATTATTAATTTAAAGAATGGTAAGGTAGTCTATAAATATTCAGATAAGTATATTTCGGCTGATGAAGATAATATATTTAAAATTTATTCAAGTGATAAAAATACCACTACTGATTTTTATCTGACTGATCTAATTTTTAAAAGGAAAAATTAATACTCACCACTAAAATATGAATAAAATGAAGAAACAAAATAGATTCAAGATATTGACTTTTTTACTGTCCACATTTTTAGTTTCATGTAGTGAAAGTATGACAAATAATTCTTCTGCTGATTATTCTAATCGTTATTCATATTATGATTTAAAAAATTCATCTGTTTTAAAAGAAAAACCTGAAAAATCATCTGAAGATACTCTTGCAAGTTTGACAGGATATTCTTCTTATTCAAGTAATGGAAAACATGGTATTATGAAAGGCGAAAAGATTATTTTATCTTGTGAATATGATGATATTGAATTTTTATCTCCAACAACATTTAAATATTTAAAAGATAAAAAACACCAAGAATTAGTTTTAGCAGAAAAAAATAACGAGTTTTTATTAATTAATTTAAAAAATAAGAAAACAATTACATCATTCAAAACAAACTCTGTAACAAGCTACAGTACAAGTACTTTTATTAAAGGAAAAATTAAAGGATCAGATGAATACTTTGTTTATAATTTACTTACAGGAAAAACTATGAACTTTGATAGTTCTTCAACAATTTCTGTTTATTCAAATTACATCACAGTATCAAAGGATGGTTCAATAACTTATTACAATACAGATTTAAAGGAAATCTACAAAATATAATAAGCTAATAAATTAATTAAATGTTTAGACTTAAATTAAATAAAGACCTTTTTATATAAACAAGAGCTTATATAAAAGGTCTTTATTTTTTGTTATGCTCCAACCACTTCAAAATCTGAAATTAAAAAGTTATACTTTTTATAAAATTCATTTTCATTTTTGGGCATTTGTAAACAATCTCTTACTTCTACATCATAATTTTTTAATTGATTTACCTGCTTTACAAGATTTGTAATAATACTATTTTCTATTTCTTCTTTGCATTCTTCTAGTACTACAATAACGTCTTGTATGTATAAATATTCCTTTTCTTTTTTTATTCTTCCAATTCCAACTATTCTATCTCCTCTATAGGCACATACTGCTGTAATTGTTTCGTTTAATTCTTTATCTAGCTGGTTTATATCATATTTATTTGTTTCAGATATTCTTAGAATATCAAAAAATTCAATTTTACTTGGTAATTTATTAATATACTGTATAAACATCTCTATCTTTCCTTTCTCTTTTGTTTAAGATATATTATACATATATTATTTCGAAAAATAAAGTATTAATTTAAATTTTTTGTATTTTTTTGTCATTTTTTATAAAAAGTAGTAATAAAACATCTAATTTTGTTTCTATAATTAGCATATTTTTAATTTACTCCTACTTATTTTTATATCCGGGCAATATTCTTTTACAATTAATTTAACAATATCTTCTTGTGCAGGTGTTACTTTTGGTCCTAATAAGATTTTCATTTGCTTTAGTATATCAGAATCAATTTTAAGGTAAAATCTTTTACATGGAACAATAGTATTTGGATTTTCAAGTAAATCTCTTAATTCATGTATTACCTGTGATGTTTCCTCATTTGTTCTTGCATTTTTTGTACTTTGAATTTGTCTAACTTTTTTTAAATATTCTAAATTCCATGGTACCATAAGTACACCATATCTACATTCTTCCTGGAAACTCCAATTACTCCTTTTATATTTTCCAAGTTTAGAAAAATCATATTTTAATAAATTTTTTGACTCAATGTTCTTTATTTTTGGATATAAAAGTTTTTCATTATCTGTGTATTCAATATCAAAAAGTTTAATTCCTTCATCAATTGCAACCATTTTTGTTTCATTGTACAATTCGTTTACATCTATGTATTCCATAGTATTTTCCTTAAAATAATATTCATCAGCATTGTATGAAAATTTTTCAAATGGAAAAATCGGAAGTTCAATTCTTACACCCTTCATATCCTGAGAATACATCGTCCACAATGGAATAGACTCTTTACTACTTTTATTCCAGCAACTCACATAATAAAATCTGCCAAAATTTTTTAAATCCTCTGTTTCCATTTCTTCCATATCATCTACATTCTCTAAACTACTAAAACATATACTTTTTGTTTTTAAAATTAACAATAAATTTTCTATACTTGTATAATGATATAAATGTCTTTCCACTATTCTTACTCCTTTTTTTCTTATTTATCTTTCTTCATTATACTACTTTTCGTAAATTATTGAAATATTCTTTTTTATTTTCTTTTAGCTATAACATTAAATGTGTGCCAATGTTTCATTTTACCTAAGCCAGTTAATTTATCTTCTTCTATTTCCTTAAATCTTATTATTTCAAATTCCCTAAATAGATCTACTACCTGCTCTTTTGTTAAAAATGTCATTTTAGGTCTAGTACTATACCAGTCATCATTTTGGCCAAAAAAGTTGCCTACAAAATATCCATTAGGTAATATGCTAGTTTTTATTTTATTCCACATTTCTTTAAACTTTTCTTTGTTGCAAAATGGTAAACTATAATTTGAAACTATTAAATTACTCTCTTCTAATTGAAGATTTTCAAAATCTTGTATTTGAAATTTGAATTTTTTTAATTCTTCTTTACTAAGTCTATCAGATATTCTTTTTTCTACATCTTCTCTATCGATTGCAAGAACATTCCATTTATTTTTTATTAGATATACTGTGTCGTTTCCTGCTCCACATCCTAAATCAATTGCATTACCTGGACTATTTTGTATATAATCAATAAGGTATTTCACATTATTTCTTGGTTTATCTGATTGTGAGTTATCATAATACCTATTACTATTTTTTTCTCTTATTTCTTTAAATGCTAAATTACGTTCTTCAGTATTCAATTCGGCTATTGGTACCATTTTTTTACCATTTATATTTGAAATCTTTCCCATCAAAATCTCCCCCTTTAGTATAAATTATACCATATAAGTTTAAACTTTGAGTTATATATTTTAAACTTGTATGGTACCTTATTTATTTTTAGTATTTATCTTTTAGTAATGTGTGGCTATTATATTACCTTTTTGTTGTTATGCCAATTTTATACGCTTTAGCTATTTTGTTTATTAAAAACAAGTAAGACAGATTTCTGTCTTACTTGTTTTTAAATTTGATATAGTTTGTCGGATCTACATCATTTCCATATCCACTAGATTTTCTAATTTCAAAATGTAAGTGATGTCCTGTTGAACTTCCTGGGTTAGGATCAGATTCTGGAGCTCCTCCCTCTAATCCAATTACTTGACCTTGTTTTACAGTATCTTTTACTTTCACATCTATTCTTGATAAATGTGCGTAGAAGCTATATATTGTTTCCCCATTAACAATATGCTTTATCTCTACACAGTTGCCATATCCGTTTTGTACTCCTGCAAAAGTTACTTCACCATCTGCTACTGCTAGTATTTCTGTATGATGTACTCCTGATATATCTATACCTGTATGTTTCTTTATAACTCCCGTTATTGGGTGTTTTCTCGTACCATAACTTGATGTTATTGTGTAGTTACATGTAATTGGCAATATAAAGTTTTGTTCACTTGTTGTTTTTATTGATGCGCTTTTCATTATTTTTTTTGTTGCTTTGTTTGGATTAACCCATTCTATTGTTTCTGCTTTTTTACCATAGTTTTTCTTTAAGATATCTCTATCTAATTTATTTACTACTCCATCCTCATTTAAATCATAAATTGCTCTAGTTTCTTTATCTTCATCTGTAATAATTTCCCCATAATTATTATTCAATGCTACTAAATCATCTATTTCAATTTGTTCTTCAAATGTTGATTTTTCATTATTTTTAACTACGTTTCCAGCTATTAATTTATGCTCATCTAATATAGTTTCTTCACCTTTTATAACCTCAATTCCTGTAACTTTATAATTTAGATATCCATCTTTGCATGCTACTAAATCATATTTTCCACTTTCTTCTATTGTAATATAAAATGTTCCATCTTCTTCTGTTTCCATCTGTTTTACAGGGTTGCTTGCATCTGTTGATTTGTATAATTTAATTGTTGATTTGTATTTTTCTTCTGTATTTTCTGTTAGTATTCTTCCTGATATACTTGCTACTTTTCCTATTTTTATAGTGTATTGTTTTTCTTCTCCTGCTTCTGATGTTACAGTGTAATTTACAAATGTTATATCTCCTGTAAGTGTTGCTGTTGTTGTTAATTCTCCTTTTGATGTTTGGTCACCTAATCTTATTGTTGAATATTGGCTTTCTGGAGTTATTTTTAATGTAACTTCACTTGTTTCTTCTTTTGCCATTATAAAGTAGTTTCCATCTTCGTCTATTACTGCTTCTTTTGTTACTTGTTTATCATTGTCTTCATATGTTCCTTCCACTTTTGCGGTATTGTTATTTGTAGAAAGCCTTGTAATTACCAATGTACTATTTTCAACTGTTTCATCTGCTGAAACAACTGATATTGGTACCTCTATAGTTCTTTCTGCTGTCTTAGTATCTATATCTAGATTATATTCTTTTCCACCTAATTCATATTCCAGTGTATTTGCTATATCTACAGTTGCATTAGCATCATTTGTTACGACTTTTATTGTTCCTGATGTCGCAGTGTCTAATATACTTACATTATATTCTCCATTTTCGTCTTTGCTTAATGGTTCTCCATCATAGCTTACAATTGCACTTGTATCATTTGATAGTCTTTGTAATATAATGTTGTATGTTTCTACTGTCTTACCATCTGTTGCTGTTACTACTACTGGGACTGTTATTTCGTCTTGCTCTAGTTTTAAATCTACCCATGCTTCTGAATCATTCATAACAGTGTCATTGTCACCTATTTTTACACTAGCATATGGATATTCTGTTGTTACTTTTATTTTTGCTTTATTTGCTAATTTCTTAATATTTTTTCTGTATATGTCTGGTCTGTCTTGGTCTGGAAGAATTTTTACATCATTTACTACTACTTGTGTTACTTTGACATTTGATGATTTTTTGATTAATAGTAATTGATATTTTTGTGTTGTACCAGTTTCTGACGTTACAGTAAATGGTATTGTTTTTCCATCTTGACCTTCTTCTAATGTTGAATATGTTGTTATACTTCCAACTGCTGCATTCTCGTTTATTTCTATAGTTGAGTTTGTATTTCCAGCCATTATAAAGATTTCATGTTGCTCTATGTCTTTGTCTACTATTGCTTTGTATGTATTTGTTTCTCTATCAAAGTCTGTTGTTTCTATATCATCTACAATTAAAGAATCTACTGCTATTGATTTATCTATTTTTTCTAGTTCTATGTATTCAACATTTGTTATTCCTGTTTGACTTCTTATTGTTATTGGTATTACTGTTATTTTGTCTTCTCCAAGTTCTACTGTTTTTTCACTTTGTGTTTGTTCTTCTTCATTTAATGCTATTCTTACATAAGCATATTGATTGTTTGATATAGCCTTAATTACTGGTTGTTTATTGTCTTCTATTGTTGTTCTATATCTTCCTGTTTTTTTATCTTTTTCTAACTCATTTCCATTTACATATACATTCTTCAAAGAATTATCACTTGATTCTTTTATAATTTCTAGTGTATATTGTTTATCCTCTCCAGCCTCCGAAACAATTGTTATTGTAACATTTGTTTTTTCTTCTGGTAGTGTTTGGATAAAGTTTAATGGGTTTCCAATTTTTTGGCTATCTCCTAAGGTTACTTTAATATTTGATAATTCACTTTTTGCTGTAACATCAACAGTTGCTTGAACTGCGGATTCTTGCACAAAACTTCTATATGTTTTATCATCTATCTTTGTAGCCTCTAGGTTGTTTACTCTTATTGTTCCAACATTGTTGTCTCCAGATTTTACAGTTATGTATAATTGATATTCATATTCTGTTCCATCTGCTGCTGTTAATTTAACAGGGACTTCTAAATATTGTCCTTCCGCAATGCTTTGTATTGTTGCTTGTTGTTCTCCTACTGATGATGTTCCTCCATTTATTTCTATGTTTGTTGTTTCTTCTTGTGCTTTTGCATAAATGTCTGCATATGTTGGTATATCGCTTATTGTTATTTCGTAGTTTCCATCATCACGTTTTTTAGCATCTTTTCCTCTTACTTGTAATTTTGCTAATTCAATATCTGATGAGAATTGTGAAATTGTAATTGTTTTTGCTTCTTTTTTGCCTTCTTCAGAAGTTACTGTAAATGTAATTATCTTTTTACCTACCCCTGGTAAATTGATATTGTCAACTGTTACTGTTTTTTGTCCACTATGTTCAACTTCGTCAATTGTTGTATTGACTTCAGTTTTTTCACTTTTTGCTACGATTTCTAATGTTGTTGTAGTTAGCGTATTTTCTAATGTGATATTGTAGTTTTTGTGTTTTTCGTCATATGTTAATGTAATATCTGTTCCATTTACTTTTATAGTTTCTACATTTAAGTTATTGTCTTTTCTGTAGATTTTTACTGTTTTTATTATCTCTTCCCCATTTTGAGATTTAACTGTAACTTTAACTTCTTTTGTTTCTTCTGGATTGATTTCATATTCTTGAGTTTGTGTATTTTCTACACTATATTCACCATTATCAAATTTAATAGTTGCATATTCATTTTCTGCTTTAACTTGTAATTCATATTTTTCTGAATCTACTGTGATTACTTGTGTTTCATAAGTTTGTGTGTCTGTGTTTTCTGTTAAAGTTTCCCCATTTACTTTAACATATTCTATGTTGTTGTTTGTAGATTTTTTAATTAGGTTTAATATGTATGTACTTGTTTCTGCTTCTTTATTTGGATTGCTTACTATTATTTTATATGAATCTGTTTCATATTTCATATCTTGCGTAAGAGTTATTGTTCCCACTTGTGATATTATTAGTTCATTATCTTTGTATACACTTACTTTTGCTAGAGTATTATCTGGTGTTATTTCTATATTTGCAGTGTTGTCTGCGTCTACCCATCCATTGTAAATAATTTCACTATTGTCTTGTAACTTTGCAATTTCTCCGTCTGTTTTTATTTGTGCTAATCCTGTGCTAAATTTCTTTGTTACTTCAATAGTGTATGTTTTAGTTGTTTCCCCATCTTCTGCTAAAACATCTATTGTGAATGAGTTTATTTGACTTATGTCAATAGATTTATTTTCTATTTTGTTTGGTGTATATTCAGTTTCTGTTCCTAATTTTATCTTAGCATTTTCATCTTTTGTTATTGCATCAATTGCAAGTGTTTGTAGTCTGTCATCAACTTGTACTTCGTATGTAGATGATGTTATTTTTGAAACTTTTTTGATGTCTTTTCCTTTTATTTCTGCTATATCTGTATTATTAGATTCTTTTTCTATTTTTAGTATTTCTGCTTTTGTTGTTCCATCTTCTGCTTCTATTAATATGTTTACTTCTGTAATTTCATCTAATAGTGTTACTGTTGATGTATTATTTCCTACATTTTTTTCTCCACCTGCTATTGATATTTTTGCTTTTTCATCTTCTGTTGTTACAGTGATATTTGCAGTTTCTGTCCTTTTTGTTTTAACATGATATGTTCCATCTTCTTGAACAGTTGGTTCATATTCTGTTTTGTCTTCTGTTTCTACTTTTATACTTGATATATTAGTGTTTCCACTTAATCTGTTTATTGTTAATAATTTTTCTTCTGTATTTTTTCCATCTTCTGACACAACTTTTATTGTATATTCAGTTTTGTCTTCTGTTATTTTTCTTTTTATTGTTACTTGGTTTGTGTCTTGTGTTTCGCTATCAACTGTTACTTTTGCATTGTCATTTTGTGATTCAACTCTTATTTCTGCATCTGTAATTGTTGATTTAACATTTGCTATATAGTTTCCGTTTTCGTCTGGCTCTATTTCTTGACCATTTACTTGTACTGTTCCTATATTTGCAATGCTTGATTTTTCTATAATTGCAAGGTCATATGTACTACTTTCAATTCCGTTTTGTGCTGTTACTGTAATTGGTACAATTGTTTCTTTTCCTGATTTATTTTCTGTTGCTTCTACTGTTCCTGCTTTTGTAACATCTCCAGCTTTTATTCCTAGTGTTATATTTGCTAAATCATCTGTTGATTTTACAATTATATCATATGAAGATAATTCATTGTCGACTTTTATTTCATATCTTCCTTTTGTTGAATTATAACTTGCTGACTCATTTCCTACTGTAACTTCTTTTAATCCTGTTTCTGCTGGTAATGTGTTTATTTTTAATGTGTATTGTTTTTCTGTTCCATATTCAGTTTTTACAGTTATTATTGCTTCTGTTAAACTTGAATCTAATGTTATTTCTTTTGTTGCTTCTTTCAATGAATACTTGTCTTCTCCTATTTTTACATTAGTGTTCTCATTTACTGCTGTTGCTTTTATTTTTAAAGTTGTTACTGCATTTTGTAATTGTACTTCATATGTGTTTTCTTCTGTTTTTGAAATTTCTGCTGGAATATCATCATTTCCTAATAATTCATTTATTGCAACTTCGTTTAATTCTGCATTATCTGAACTCCTAATAATATTTATAGTGTATTCTTTTTCTTTTCCGCCGTCTGCAGTAATTACTTTTACTGGTACTGTAGTTTCTTTTTCTGTTAATGATATTGTTTGTGTGCTTGCTCCAATTTGGTAATTTCCTGCATCTATATTATCTTGTCCTACAGCTATCTTACTTTCAGTATTTATACAGTTTATTGTTAAATTTGTAGATGTATATGTGCTTAAAACTCTTATTTCATATTTTGTATCCTCAACTTTTTCTGCTTCTCTTATTGTTGTTTCGTTTACTGCAAAAATATCTTTTAATCCTACTTCTGTGTCTCCACGTTTTATAATTAACGTATATTTTTCGTTTCTTCCTGTTTCATTGTTTTTTATTTGGATTTTATATGCATTTGTTTCTGCATTTACTTCTACTTCTTTTTCTATTGTTGCTTTTTCTTCTGTAAAGCCTGCAAGAGTAATTGTATTTTCTGTATCTTTTGCTGTTATTTTTACTGTAGCATTATTGATGTCTGTGCCTACATATGCTGTATATACATTATTAATTTCTTTTATAGTTTTTCCTTCTACTTGTAATTCTTGTATTTTGCTGTTTGTTCTTTGTTTTTTTATTGTTAATGTATATTCATTTTGTATTGCACCATCTTCACTTTCTACTTGTATTGTTGCTGATGTTGAATCTAATACTGTTTGTATGTCTTCTTTTATTGTACTTTCTTGTTTTTCTCCACCATTTATTCCAACTTTTGAAGTAGTAAAGTTTGCTATTGCTTCTATAGATGCTAAATCTATTTCGTCTGTTATAATTACTTCATAGTTTTTATCATCTATTTTTGTTGCTTCTTTTCCATTTACCATTACTTTGTTTAATGTTGCAAGATATTCTTTTGTATATACTTTTAATGTATATGTTTCTTCTTTGCCTGATTCAGATGTTATTTTTAATGGTATTTCTTTTACTGGTTCTTCCATTTCAAATGTATATGTTTGCTCATGTTCTTCTTTTGCTTGTCCATCTATGCTTACATATGCTTTTTCATGGTTTGTTGTAACTTTTACAACATTTTCACCTGTACTTGGAACTATAGTTTCATATATTTTGCTTTCTTTTTCTGTTATTTGTTCTTCTGCGCCAACATCTGCTTTTTGTATCGTTACATTTTTTATGCTATTGTCATTGCTAACTCTTACTATTGTTAGTGTGTAATTTACTTCATTTCCAGCTTCTGTTTTAACTATAAATGGTACTTCTGTTTCATTATTTAAAATGTCTATTTCTTTTGTAATTATTCCTTTTTCCCAAGTTACTCCGTTGTCTATACTAATCTGGTCTGTTCCAAGTTTTGTTTTTATTTGTACTTGTGATTTTGTAGTGTCTTCGTCTACTGGAACTTTTGCTTTGTATTTAAAGGCTTCTGTAACTTCTGCTTCTGCTCCTGTTGCTGTTATACTTTCTATTCTGTCTGTATCTACAGGCACAACTGCTCTTGTTCCCTTTTTTTCTTCTCCTGTTACTTTATCTGTAACTATAAGTTGTGTTGTTCCAAGACTTGCACCTTGAACTTTTCCATTTTCTAAGATTGACAAGATTGCAGTATTTTCTGCATCCCATTTATATTCATCTAATTCTTTGTTTTTGTCTCCAAATACATTAAATGTTTTTGCCTTTATATTAATATCTTCTATTTCATTAATTTCTAAAGTATTATTTTCTGGATCAATTTCAAAATTTCTGTCTCCAACCAATGTATGTACAATACTATTGTATTTTGTTGTACTTTGGTCATTTTCACTTGTTCCATTTCCAAGTTCTCCACGTTTGTTATCTCCTGCGGAATATATAAATCCAGTATTTGAAATTATAAATGTATTGTTATATCCTGCTCCTATTCTAAATACATTAGTTCCATTTTCTAAAACTTGTGTAGGATTTGAAACTTCTTCTGTAGAGTTTAATCCTAATTGTCCATTTATATTTTCTCCCCATGTATATGCTTTTTCGTCTACACTTTGATACATATTTACGTTATTTTGAACAGATATATCAATTGCATTTTTGATGTTTGAAACTTGTGATAGCTTTCCATCTTGATATTTATAAATAGTTCCATCTGCTCTTAAAATTAGTAAATAGTTTGTTCCTACTTCTACTTTTACTGCATTTGTTACTCCTGGGATATATCCATTTAATATTTTTCCCATTCCATATACTTGTCCATTTGTTGTTACAAATGCAGATTCACCTTTTCCTGCAGAAATTTGTATAATAGTGTCTCGTGGCATAGATATAACTACTGGTTTACTTGTGTCTTTTCCTATATATTTTGATGATAATTCTCCATTTGCATTTGAACCCCATCCATATACAGTTCCATAACTGTCTAACGCTATAGAGTGTGTTTCACCTGCTGAAATTGATGTTATATCTGTTAAGCCTTCTATTTGGACTAATTTTGCTTTGCTTTCGTAACTTCCTATTCCTAATTGTCCATAATTGTTGCTACCTATTGCCCATGCAGTGCCGTCTTTTCTTGTTGCTAATGCATAGTTCTTTCCGGCACTTATTGAGTTATATGTTGATATAACATTTGTACTTACTGGTACATTAGAATCTGCAAGTCCACTTGCATCATATCCCCATGTCCATATTGTTCCATCTTCTTTTAAACCTAGTGCATAGTTCTTTCCTGAAACAGCGTTTGGAGCTACATGTGTATTATATTCTATATTGTTGTCTACAACTCTTATTATTGCTACACTTTCTTTTCCTGTCTTTTTGTCTTTAACTTTTACCCATGTTGTTCCTTCACGTACACCTAACATGTTTCCATCTTCGTCTACTTTTGCTATATCATTATTATAACTTGTGTATTCAAAATCGCTCTTATCATTTTGTTCTATATAAATTAAGTTAAATTTGAATTTTGCATTTGCCAATATTGATTGTACTTCACTTTTTACTATTACAATTTCCATTGTATCTAGTGATGATGTGTCACTTCCTACTAAAATTGGTTCTTCTGATTTTGTTCTGCTCTTCTTTTCTTTGTCTCCGTGGTTATAATCTCCACATGCCCATACTGAACCATCTTCTTTTAAGAATGTTGTGTATGTATCTCCTACAGATACTCTTATTACATTGTTTATTATTGTGTTTTGTTCAAATGTAGTTTTATTTTCTGTTGTCCCTAAACCTAATTGACCATTAGAGTTTGTTCCTGTTACATATACATTGTTGTTTCCATCTCTTAAGATTGTATGTGTCTTTCCTGTTGAAGCCTGTCTTATATTTTTAACATCTTTTAGTTTTGTTGGAACATTCTTGTTTTCTTTGTCTCCTGTTCCTAATGTTGAATATGTGTTACCTCCCCAAGTATATACATATCCATCTACTGTTGTTGCTATATTTGAGATGTCGCCTGCCTCTATTGTTCCTATTTTGTCTTTTATCTCTATTTTTTGGAATTCATTTATTTTGCCTATTTCGTTGTTTCCAATTCCTAATTGTCCATATAGATTTGAGCCTGTTACAAATACTTCTCCTGCTCTGTTAAGAGCAATATAATGGCTCTTTCCACCTGATATGTCAATTATGTCATGTATTCCTTTTACTTTCTTTGGCAATACTTTATTTGTATATGTTCCTAATCCTAAGTCACCATATGCGTTTAATCCCCATGCATACAGTTCGTTGTTTTCTGTAATTACCATTGTATTGTTGTTTCCTGCAGATATTTTTATAACTTTTGGTATATTACTTACTTTGTATGGTGTATATTGGCTTGCTCTTGTATTTCCTATTTGATAGTTATTGTTTCTACCCCATGTCCATACATTACCATTACTGTCTAATGCTACATTGTGATTTTCTCCTGCTGCTATTTGTGTAATAATTGTTCCTTCTGGGAATGTTACTTCTACTGGTTCATCACTTGTTTTTACTGTCCCATTTCCTAATTGTCCATATGTATTATCTCCCCATGTAAATACTTTTCCGTCTGTTCTCAAACTTATAGTGTGACTTCCATTTGTAATTACATTTGGTGATATTGTTATTTCATTTTCTGTTTCTGGCACAACTTCTACTTGGATTACTCCTATATTATCTGTATTTTCTTGATTTGCAGTAACTATTGTAGTTCCTGTCTTTTTACCAGATAATCTTATTTTGAATTTTTTGCTTTCGTTTTGTGTTTCATCATTAACGTCATTTTCTTGTATATCTTCTAATGTTGCCACTGATGTATCTTTTGATGTGTAGTTTATATTCTTAATATCATTATTAAAGATATTAAAGTAATCTACATATCCTTCTATTGTTGTTCCTTGGTTTACTTTTAGTGTAACATTGTTTGTATTTGTTCTTATTATATCTTTTCCTACCATTACTGGTATTATGCTATTTTTGTCGTTTCTGCTTCCTAACTCACCATTTTTTCCATATCCAAATGCATCTACTTCCCCATCTTCTTTTATTGCTACTACATGGTTTGTTCCTATGTTTGCAGAAATTACATTTTCAATATTTTTATTTTCTTGTGGTGTGTTTACATCTAGTATTTCTTTGTTTTCTATTCCTAACTCATTGTTGTCATTCATTCCACAAGCATATAATTTTCCATCTGTTGTAACTATTACTGTTGTTTTGTCTCCAGCCTTAATTTCTTTTATTCCTGTAAATATGTTTTCACTGTTTTTTCTAACTGCTACAGGTGTTGTCTCGCTTGGTACATTGTTTCCGTTTGATAGTTGTCCATATGTATTGTCACCTATTGCATATGCTTTTCCATCATTTGTAAGCATTACAGTATGGTTTGTTCCTTCGTCTAAGTCTACTATTTTTCCAACTATAGGTAATTGTTCTTTTGTTGAAATGTTGTATACTTTTCCGTCTCCTGTTAATACATATTTTGATGTTATATCTACTGCATTTTCTGGTAAGTCTAGCAATTGTGCTCTTGATGAGTATCCGTTTCCCCAAGCGTATACTTTTCCTTTTGATGTTATTGCAAAACTTACATTTTCTCCAGCTTCTACTTTTACAATGTCTTGTAATTGTTTTCTGTATATATCTTTTACAACTACTGGCTCTTCATTGCTATATCCGCTTCCTGTTCCTAATTGTCCTTTTTCTCCATATCCCCATGCATATACTTTTCCTGTTTCGCTTAAAGCCAATACATGATAGTTACCTACTGATATGTCTTTTATTGTGTCTTCTATTTCTGTTTTGCTTCCGTCTTCGTTTTTTATTGTGTTTTTTATAATTTTTACTTTTTGTGGTTCATTATATGAGTTTGTATCTCCTACTCCTAGTTGTCCATATTGATTTTGTCCATGGCTCCATACTGTTCCGTCTGCTTTTAATTCAACTGTAAAGCCATCTCCTGCTTCAACTTTTGGTGTTACTTTTCCGTCTTTTGGTAATACTTCTACTTCCACATTTTTGTTAAATTTTTGTATTTCTGTGTTTAGTGTTCCTATTACACCTTCGTATGTTGCATTTAGCATTGTTTTTCCTATTGTGTTTCCTGTTACTGTGTTTCCTGCAAGTGAAGCGATTGTTTCGTTTTCTATTGTTTTGTTTACTTCTCCTGATGCTTGTTTGTTGTTTTTTAAATTAAATGAACTACTTAATGCTAGACTTATATCTTTGCTTTCTCCAACATTTAATGTTATTCTTGCTGGTTCACATGATATTTCTAGTTCACCTATTTTTTCAAATTTACTTCTTGTTGTTGTGTCTTTTAATCCTAGTTGTCCATAATCATTTAATCCAACTGTGTATACGTTTCCATCCCAGTCTACTATTGCAGTGTGTCCACCTTCTGATGCAGCTACTAGTTCTGTTTTGTATAAGTCTTGTATCTCTACTGGTTTATTTGAATGTACTGTATTTGCAGTTCTGTAGTCACCATAGTATCCAAATGTGTATACCTTACCGTCTTTATCTGTGATTATTGAATAACTATCCCCTGCTGATATATCTACTATATTAGTCATATTTGATTTTCCATCTGGTGTTACTACTTTTACCGCAGTCGATGATGATGTGTTATTTCCATTTCCTAGTTGACCATATGAGTTACTTCCCCATGCATACGCTTCTCCATCTGAAGTTAATCCTAAATAATGATTATATCCTGCTACTACTTTTATTAAGTCTTTTCCATATGATTTTGTTTCATCTAGGTTATATGCTTTTCTATTTTCTGCTAATACTAAGTTACCAGAAACATCTATAATTTTTCTTGTAAAGTTTAGTTTTACAGGTTTTGCTCCATATCCGCTTCCCCAAGCATATACTTCGCCATTTTGTGTTAATGCTATTGTCATATATTTGTATGCATTTACTTTTGTTACATTTTTTAATCCTGTAACTTTTACAGGTACTAGAGAATCTTCTCTTGTTCCATTTCCTAATTGACCATTACCATTATATCCCCATGTGTATACTTCACCTTTTTCTGTTAAAGCAATACTGTGGTAATATCCTGTTTTTACATCTGTTATTTTTTCTGTTATGTCTGTTATTTGTTGTGGTTCATCGTATTCTGTTGTGTTTCCTAAACCTAGTTCTCCATCATTATTTTGTCCCCAACTCCATACTGTTCCGTCTTGTTTTAGTGCTACAGAAAATTTATATCCTAAACTTATTTGTATATTACTATCGTTTACAACTTTTACCCAGATGCTTGTTGTTCTTTTTGTTGATGTGTCTGTTACTTTTATTTTTGTAATTCCTTGTTGTTTTCCTGTTATCATTCCTAGAGTTGTCAATTCTGCAACGTTAGAGTCTTCTATTTCGTAATTTAGTGTTCCAACTTTTGTTGTACTATCCGTATATACATTCATATCGTCTTGAATATTGAATAATAATGGATTTATTTTTTTGCTCTTATCTACCCCTACTGTTATCACTTTTTCTGGATAGTTTAGGAATCCATCTCCCATTTTGCTCAAATATGTTGCACTTGTATTTCCTGAGTTTCCTATTTGTCCATATGTGTTATCACCTGATACCCATACAGTTCCATCTTTTCTTATTATACCAGTGTTTCTATCTGCATCAGACATTTCGCCAGTTTTAATTAATATTGCATCTGTTACTTCTGTTCCATCTTCATTTAGCATTGGTTTTAGTTTTAATGAATTTGTTGTTGTTCCATTACTTAATTGTCCATATCCATTATATCCTGTTGTATATACTTTTCCGTCTTTACCTAATATTGTAGTTACACTTGAATTTAATTCTCCATATTTTGCTTTTATTTCTGTTCCATCTTCTAATGTTAATTTTGTAAATTTAGTTCTATCTGATGTGTCGCCTACACCTAATTCTCCATATCTATTTCTACCTGCTGTCCACACCGTTCCATCTTCTTTGATTATTAACGTTGAATCATTTCCTGCACATATTTTATTTATATCATTTCCTACTATGCATGTTCCTGTTGGAGTATCTGCTGTTGTTCCATTTCCTCGTTGTCCATACCTATTATATCCTCTAACACAAGAATTTGAGTTTGCTTGCATAAATGCCATAAAACAATCTCCTGCACTTACTGATATTGCATCTGTGCAATCACTCATTTTTGTTGGATATACTTTTGACGTTGTTGTATCATCAATTTGATTGTAGCCTCCATATCCCCATCCATATAGGTTACCATCTTTGTCTATTGCATATGAGTTTGTTTCACTATTTGCAACATTTATAATATTTTCTAAATATCCATTTCCGTCAGCGCCTTTTACTCTTGTTGCATAACTTCTATATGTCTTGTCTCCTACACCTAGTTCTCCATTTTCATTTTTTCCCCATGCATATACTTCACCTGTTTTTGTTAATGCAATTGTTGAATCGTCTGTTACATCTATTTTTATTACATTTTCCAAATAAGTATTTTCATCTATTTTT
>OGXR01001409.1_pt1 | contig 17707 bp, 17 predicted proteins | sample 1576331 | NCBI WGS metagenome assembly OGXR01 (sample SAMEA3541473, study PRJEB24748) | human gut metagenome | biome: human gut; feature: human-associated habitat; material: faeces | place: China | collected 2012 | reverse complement strand
TGCGATTCAGCGTGCTTTTCGGGCGGTGACACCATCTGACTGTTCCGGCTGGTTTCGCACTTGTGGTTATTCGCGTTAATTTATTGAATTGCTATAAATAAGAAAAAGCCCAGCCCTTGCTGAACTTTTTCGACAGACTGAGGCACCCGGCCGATAAGGCCGGGTGCCAATGTGCAATGGCGGTCGCAGACCACTTGTAGGGGGGATAAAATCAGCAATACTTTTCAATCGCAGCGTCAATCATCGCGGCAGCCTCGTTAACGATAGGCAGGTCAGACTCAATCAGCGCGGGCAGAGGCTTACGGACACCGCCGCAGAAAATGCCTTTCCTAGCTAGAATGGACTTCTGGACAGCGTAGAGGTTGCCGTGCGCCTCGCATATCTTGTAGATGATGCGGCAGATCTCATTCTGCACCAGATAGGCATCCTTCACCTTCCCGTCGTAAAACAGCTTGCGCGCCTTGATGAATAGCTCGGGCATGACTGCATAGGTGCCTCCAATGCCTCCGGTCGCGCCCATAGCCAGACCGGAGACAAACTGCTCGTCAGGACCATTCATCACGACAAAATCTGCGCCGCCCTCGTCTTTCCACATCTGGATGTCCTGTGTGGCAGCAGAGGAGTTTTTGACGCCGATAACACGAGGATTCTTTCGCATCTCCTTCAGCAGAGGCATGGTCAGAGCCACACCGGCCAGCTGCGGAATGTTGTAGATGATGAAGTCAGTATTGGGTGCGGCGGCGGAGATGTCATTCCAGTAATCCGCGATCCCATAGGGCGGCAAGTGGAAATAGATAGGAGGAATGGCCGCGATGGCATCCACATGGACTGACTCCGCATGGGCGGCCAAATCCTGACTGTCCGCAGTGTTGTTGCAAGCAACGTGTGCAATGACTGTAATTTTGCCAGCAGCCTCCACCATTACATTTTCCAGCACAATCTTCCGTTCTGCCACGCTGTGATAGATGCATTCACCAGAGGAACCGCCGACATAGAGACCGTTGACGCCCTTGCCAATCAGATACCGTGTGAATGCTCTAACGCGCTTTGGGCTGATTTTGCCTTCGTCATCATAGCAGGCATAGAATGCAGGAATCACGCCCTCATACTTTTTGGTGTCCATCGTAACACACTCCAATCTGTTATTTAACTGCGATCTTCACAACAATTTTATCGACATGGGATGGAATCCCACAGACTAACTTGGGCATATGCCCCTCTCCGGGATAGAGCAGGGCAAACTGACCCACGCGCAGAGACAGGCGATAAGCTTCATCACCGGTGTATAGAATAGAATCATCCTCTTCGTGTTTCCATTCAGTGAGCGACTCAGTGGGGGCGAGAGCGATCCCCTCCTGACCATTCAGGACGATGTGCAGGTCGAGATACCGCTCATGCGCCTCAAAGAGCGCTTTTGGTGCTCTTACTGCGGTGGTGTAGTCAAAGCGGTTCAGAAACACGCGATCACCGGCGATGCCTGTGCATCCATGAGGAAGCTGGAAAAGGTCAGTGGCACGCAGATATTGAACGGCCGTGGCAAAATCGGGGGATAGTGTCTCGTAGCGGGAGAGGTTTTGCAGTGTATCGTAGATCATATTACCACCTCCTTCTGAATAATAGTTGAATTGGGGCAAGCGCGTGAGCGCTGCTGTAATATTTCTTGACCATTTCTTCGGGGACGGTGTCAGCATCACCACAGCTGAAAGTGAGGTCACGAATCAGGAGTGTCTGGTGCGGGTCGGAACAATGATCCAGCAAATAGCCCGTCAGCTGGATCTCTGAGGAGAGAGCACCTAGCACTGACAATTTGACTGATGATGTCCGTCTTGCATATGGGAATCTCCATTACGTTCATTTTGCATCCAGATATAAGTAGTTTCTGCTTAAAATATAACGTGCTTCAGGAGAGTTGACAACAAGAAAATGATGGATTTTGAGAAGTTCGTTTATATACACAAAAGATGGAACAAATTTTCATTACAATTTACAATTGAAAATTGTTTTTTATCGGTGTAAAATATGCATAAGTAAGCGTGCTGGGCAGGAGAGAGGACTTGTGCAGAATGGCGAGAATAACGTCGAGACCTGTCAGAGACCCCAAAAATGAAAGACGAACTATTAGATGTCAAGCCTGAAATGCGAGGAATGGCAAAAAAGTAGACGGCTCAAAAAAGGCATAGCAAAGCAGACGCCCGGTTGGGCGCCTGGGTGAGCATATGAAAGAACAGAGTTATGCGGCTGTGTTATATGGCTGCCGGGATTTCTCCATTCAAGAACCGTCTTGCGGTAGGAGAACCAAACCAATCCACAGCATCCCTTACATTGTAGCACAGCCCTTGGAGAGGGGCTTTAATAACTACTACTCTATAATACAAGGAGAACAAAATGAAAAAACATCTGAAGAGAACGCTTTGCCTGCTGCTCAGTTTGGCTATGGTACTTGCTTTGGCTGCGTGCAGCGGTGGCGGAACTACCCCTGGCGGCACCAGTCAACCCGCTGACAGCAGCAGTGACAGCTCCGCTCCGGCTCCCAGCACTGATGGTGAGAAGATCATCTACACCAATGGCGGCCCCGGAGAGTTCTTCGAAACTCCCTGGCTGAATCCCGGCACCTATATGTATAACAAGACGGTCTATGCACACCTCATAGTGGCTGACGCTGACCTGAACCCCATTCAGGATCACCCCGACGCTCTGGCAACTTATGAGTACAGCGAGGATGGCAAGACGTTGACCTTCACACTGCGCGACGATGCCTATTGGCACGATGGTGAGAAGGTCACTCCCGAAGATATCAAGTGGAGCATCGAGTACGTCTCCAAGACCTCCGTCATCAACTCCGTGTTCCTGTCTACGTTCAAGGCCATTGAGGGCGCTGTGGACGCCGACGGTAACATCAACGACACCTTTTCCGGTATTGTGATCGACGGACAGAAGATCGTGATCAGCTTTGCAGGCATCGCACCCGACGCACTGCTGACCTTCACTCAGTTTGCGCCTGTTCCTCAGAAGTATTTCACCGGCGTTGATCCTCTTCAGGTCCAGCAGGCTGACTACTTCCAGCATCCCATCGGCTCCGGTCCGTTCGTGGTCGAGGATGTCCAGATGAGCAACTACACCATTCTGGCACCCTTTGACAAGTACTACAACGGCGTTGCTGGCTTCAAGATCCAGATGCTGCCCTCCGCCGGAGACTCTGACCCCAATCTGGCTACCCGAGCTATGTCCGGTCAGCTGGATTATGGTTACACCAAGATGATCGCCGACGTGCAGGCCATTGAAGGCACTTCCGGCATCCATGTTCAGGATATTAACGTCCGCTATACCCGGCTGTTCTACCTGAACAAGTTCGACAGAGCTGACGGTACCCCCTCTCCTCTGGCGGATGTCCGTGTGCGTCAGGCAATCCACTATGCCATCGATATGCAGACCATCTGTGATACTCTGATGAACGGCGGTGCTGTTCCTGCCAACAGTCTGGCTCCCGATGAAAACCTGAAGTCCGGCAAGCTGAACAATTATAGCTACGATCCTGAGAAGGCAAGAGAATTGCTGGAAGAAGCTGGCTGGGATGGATCCGTCACCCTGAAGTGCGTGTACTACTACACCGATCAGGCCACCGTTGATCTGATGAGCGCCATTCAGGCGTACCTGGCAGATGTCGGCATTACCTTCAAGGCCGAGCTGGTGGAAGGCGACCTAGCCTCCATCCTGTGGACTGCTCCCGCTGACCAGACCAACGGTCCCAGCGCTGTTGGATGGGATATCTGCTATGCTGCTAACGCCGCCCTGTCCCTGCATGAGTATTACGACCGCTATCGCACCGGTTCTGCCACCAATTCTCACACGCCTGAGGATCCTGAGCTGAATGCTCTGATCGACGCCACCAGTGCTTCCGCCGATGTCAATGTCCAGAATGAGGCATTCCGCGCTCTGATCGAGTATGAGAACGAGAATCTGTTCTGCATGGCTCTGTACTATCAGCCCATCTTCCTGATCACCAGCGACCGCATCAGCGGCATGAAAGTCGGTACTCCTCAGTACTGCATCGATTGGGACATCCAGAACTGGACCGTGTCCTAACGCGCTCGAAGCACATCGTCTTTCGGCTTCGCATATGCCCAGATCTGAAAGATGCGCTTCAACGAATACCAACGGCAAAGGAGCGGCATACGCCGCCCCTTTTGCTAATTCCGTTACCGGGAGGCCGAGCTATGCGTAACACATTACAGTATATCTTAAAAAAGCTCCTGTTTATGATCCCAATGGTGCTGTTTGTCACCTTCCTGATTTACCTGGGATTGTATCTGACCCCGGGAGATGCGATCTCCTATATGTTCTCGCCGGATCAGCTGGCAAACATTGACCCGGCAAAGCTGGAGGAACTGCGTGAGCTGTACGGCTTGAACGATCCGTTCTTCGTGCAGTACTTTAAGTGGCTGTGGCAGCTGCTTTGCGGGAACTTTGGCTATTCGCTGACCAATGGTCAGCCGATCTCTTCCCTGCTGAAGCAGTACTTCCCGGCAACGCTGGAGCTGTCTCTGGCAGCGCTGATCATCTCCTCCGTGCTGGGTAGCATCCTCGGGATTCTCAGCGCTCTGAAGAAGGGTTCCATTGGTGATAACGTCCTGACGGTCGCTGGTATGATCGGCGTCTCTATCCCGCAGTTCTTCTTTGGCATGGTCTGCATTCTGGCTTTTGCCATCCATCTCGGCGTTCTTCCCATCGGCGGGCGAACCGCACCGGGCATCACATCCTTTATTGGACGGCTGAAGTTCCTCGTCATGCCTGCCTGTGTGTTGGGTATCTCTCTGACGGCTGGCGTTATGCGTTACGCCCGTTCCAGTATGCTGGACACGATGAACAAGGACTACATCCGCACTGCACGGGCAAAGGGGCTGCCTGAGTGGCGCGTGAATCTGGTGCACGGCTTCCGCGTAGCCGTCACCCCTGTTGTTGTTCTGATCGGCTTTCGTCTGCCGACTCTGATCAGCGGCTCCGTCGTGATCGAGTCTATTTTCCAGTGGCCCGGCGTCGGCAACGCATTTAAGAATGCTGTGACTGGTCAGAACTATCCGCTGGTTATGATGATCGCCCTGTTTTCCGTCATCGCTGTGCTGATAGCCAGCTTCCTGGTGGACATCCTGACGGCAATTCTTGACCCGCGCGTCAAGCTGGACTAAGGGAGGATATTATGGCTACAACTGAAGCAATGAAGAGAAAGCGTACCAAGAATGACCGTAAGTTTGATAGGATATTGAAAGCGGAGGAAGAAGGCCGCATCAGGAAAAGCAAAATGAGCCGGTCTGTGCAGAAAATGTTCCAGAACCGTCTGGCTGTGATCGGCCTTATGGTTTTTGGCGGTATCCTTCTGACCTGCCTCCTTGCGCCGTTGATCGCTGCCTATGATCCCGTTGCACCGGATCTGCGTTCCATCAATCAGCCGCCATCTTTGCAGCACATTTTCGGCACAGACAAGTTGGGACGCGACGTATTTACCCGCACCCTGTACGGCGGGCGCCTGTCCATGCTGATCGGTCTCGGCTCTGCACTGATCGCGGCAGTCATCGGCGTGCTGCTGGGCTGCTACGGCGGCTATAAGGGCGGCATCTTTGATAAGGTCGTGCTTCGTCTGTCCGAGGTGTTCATGTCTTTCCCTCAGCTGATCCTCGTTATGATGCTGGGCATGATCTTTGGCCGTGGCCTGGGTAACCTGATTTTCATCTTTGTGCTGACCGGCTGGGGTGGCGTTTATCGCCAAGCCCGCGCCAGAATGTTGTCCTTGCGTGAAGAAGAGTATGTGCAGTCGATGAAAGCATTTGGCATCAATGATTTTGTGATCGCCTACAAGCATATGCTGCCCAACGCCATTGGCCCCATCGTGGTCAATCTGACGTTGTCCACCGCAATGTTCATTTTGGACGAGGCAGCCATGAGCTTCCTGGGGCTGGGTGTTCCACCAGAGATCGCCACTTGGGGAAATATCCTCAACGCCGCACAGGATGTCTTTACGATGCAGAATTATTGGTGGCAGTGGCTGCCGGTCGGCATTGTGGTCTCCCTGTTCGTCATCAGCATTAACTGCATCGGCGACGGTCTGCGGGATTCCACCGATCCTACCCAGATGGGTTAAGGGGGGGCAGAGACATGGAGCAAAAAGCAATTATTACTGTAAAAGACCTTTATACCTATTTTTATTCCAATAAGCGTTGCAATAAGGTGCTCAATGGTATTTCCTTTGAGCTATATAAAGGCCGTACCCTATGTATCGTCGGCGAGTCCGGCTGCGGCAAGAGCGTGACGGCCTCCTGTATCATGCAGCTTTTGCCGGAGCTGTCCCGCATTGAGAGCGGCTCCATCACTTATCACAGTGACGAGGGCGATATTCGAATCGATCAGCTGGAGCGCAATGGGAAAAAGATGCGTTCTTTGCGTGGGCACGACATGGCGATGATCTTTCAGGATCCGATGACGGCGCTGAATCCCGTGTATACCATCGGTTTTCAGATCGGTGAGAATCTGAGGTATCACACCAAGCTGGACAAGAAGCAGCGACGATCTAAGTCTCTCAAGCTGTTGATGCACATGGGCATCTCCACCCCGGAGAAGCGCATCGACCAGTATCCGCATGAGTTTTCTGGCGGTATGCGCCAGCGTGCTATGATCGCTATGGCCATGAGCTGCAATCCAAAGGTACTGATTGCAGACGAGCCAACCACCGCGCTGGATGTGACCATTCAGGCGCAGATATTTGAACTGATCGAAAAGCTGAAGTCCGAATACAATACCGCCGTTATGCTTATCACGCATGATATGGGAGTCGTAAGTGAACTGGCCGATGACGTTGCCGTCATGTATATGGGCAGCATCGTTGAGCGCGGCAGCGTAAGAGATGTTCTGAAATATCCGGCTCATCCGTATACGGCGGCGCTGCTCCGTTCCATTCCCGTGCTGCACAAGGGTAAGAATCAGACGCTCGAGCCAATCCGGGGTTCTACTCCTGACCCATATGACCGTCCGGTGGGTTGTCAGTTTGCGCCGCGCTGCGATTACTGCTGCGATAAGTGCAAGCAGATGCCGCCGGAGATGATCCTCTACGGTGGTCATGCAGTCCGCTGCTGGAATGCGGCACAGGTGTATGCTGGCTCAGAAAAGGTAAACGCACCTTCGGATGAAGCGCCCAGCACAGAACAGTGAGGTGTCGATATGAGGGAAGAAAAGAAGGAAGTTTTGCTTGAGCTGAGAGGCATCAAGACGTTTTTTCCGGTTCGCAGTGGATTTTTCAACAAAGTCACAGATTATGTTCAGGCAGTGAACAACGTTGATCTGGACATCTATCGCGGTGAGACACTGGGTCTTGTTGGCGAGTCTGGCTGTGGCAAGACAACGCTGGGCAAGTCCATTATCCAGTTGGTCCACGCCACGAATGGTACAATGATGTACGACTTCGGCGAGGAGGGCGGCAAGAAAGATCTGCGCAAGCTGTCCAAGCAGGACGAGCAGCTCCTGCATCAGAAGGTGCAGATCGTGTTTCAGGATCCATACTCATCTCTGAATCCATCCTTTACGATTTTCCAGTCTCTTGCTGATCCTTTGAGCCATTACGGCATCAAGGACAAGGAGGAGCAGCGCAAAATCATCGGCGATCTGCTGGAAGCGGTCAATATGCGCCGGGAGTACATGGATCGCTATCCCCATGAGTTCTCTGGCGGTCAGCGTCAGCGTGTTGGCATTGCCCGTGCATTGTGCGTCGATCCGGAGATGGTGATCTGCGATGAGGCGGTCTCTGCATTGGACGTTTCCATTCAGGCGCAGGTACTCAACCTTCTGATAAAGCTGAAGAAAGAGCGTAATCTGACCTACATCTTTATTACCCATAATCTCTCCGTGGTGGAGTATATTTCTGATCGTATTGCAGTCATGTATCTGGGGCGCATCGTGGAGCTGGCCTCAACGGAGCAGATTTTTGAGAACACCATGCATCCCTATACGGAGGCGTTGCTGTCTGCAATTCCCATTGTGGATCCAGACAGCAAGCACAGTCGCATCGTTCTGGAGGGCGACGTGCCAAACCCGGTGCATCCGCCGGAGGGATGCCATTTCCATCCCAGATGTCCCAACTGCATGGAGATATGCAGGCACGACAGCCCGCCGCTGGTCAAGCATATGGTGAACGGGGAGGAGCATTTCTGTGCCTGCCATCTGTATGACGCCCCGGAGGAGCAAGTGACTTCGACGAAAGGATGAAGTGAAATACGTTATGCGGTTGGAGCGAGCACGAAACAGTGATGTATTAGTCTTGGGTTCCGGCATTGCAGGTGTCTCCGCGGCTATGAACGCCGCGAAGGCTGGCTGCAGCGTTACGCTGGCTTGCGCTGGAAACCTGTTTTCTGGGTCGAGCTTTTATCCGGGAACTTGGGGCTTGGGATTGATCGGACCTGCGGATGATGCGGACTGCGCGGAGCTTGCAGCCACAATCCAAAGCGTCGGACGCGGGATGACTGATTTGGCTGTAGTGGATGCTTTTGTAAAAGGGATACGCCCTGCAATTGAACAAGTGCGGGCGTTGGGGGTAAAGCTCCGCCGTGCCAACAACAGCGCTCAGAAAGAGTTTATTCCGTGCTTTGACCATAAGCACAGGGATTGGAATGGTATCGAATTTAGCAGTGCCAAAGCGATCTTTTCTGAGCGCCTGAAAACGCTTGGGGTCAATGTGATCTCGAGGTGCGAGACCCTGGAGCTGGTGCAGCGGGATGGCCGCGTCTGCGGAGCTGTCGTTGCACAGGCGGGAGAATTGGCATACATTGGCTGTCGGGCACTAGTGCTGGCTACCGGCGGCTACGGTGGTATTTTTAAATATCACCTCTGCACAGAAGATGTCTCCGGGTTGGGGCAGACGCTGGCGCTGAATGCAGGCTGTGAGCTCGTTAATATGGAGTTCATGCAGATGATGCCGGGATATATTTCTCCGGCTTATCAGACCGTGTTCAATGAAAAGACTTTCCGATTTACAGAGATGACCTGCCCGGACGGAACACCGCTGCTTCGTGAGGAACAGAAGAAACTGCTGGTGCAGCGCTCAACCTACGGACCGTTTACATCCCGGCTTGCCTCAAGAGAGATTGACTATGCGATTTTCAACGTGTTCCAGAAGGATGAGCGGGGCGTTGTTGTGCGATATAATGATGATATGAAGCGCGATCCGCCGGAGTTCGTTCAGACCTATTTCAATTGGCTGAGGAGTGCGCGCGGCGTGACGATGGACGACACGATCCACATCGGCATTTTTGCGCATGCCGCCAACGGCGGTGTTCGTATTGCGCCGGATGCCTCTACCGGAGTTCCTGGACTGTTTGCAGCTGGAGAGGTTACTGGCGGGATGCACGGCGCAGACCGGATCGGCGGCTTGTCTACGGCCAATGGCCTTGTGTTTGGCGGAATTGCTGGACGTTCGGCGGCGCTGTACTGTGAAGGGATCCCGGAGCCGCCGCAGACTGTGGAATTTGCGGCAATAGCTGCGCCGGGCTGTCAGGAGGCGCTGAGCGAGCTGCGCACAGTCATGTCCCGGGAAGGAATGGTCGTGCGCTCGGAACAGGGACTAAAAAATGCGTTGGATACCGTGTATGAATTGCGAGAACGATTGGAGGAGCATCCGTCGGAGAATGGAGCGGAAATTGCCCGCACACGCCGGATGTACGGACAGCTCTGCACGGCAGAGTGCGTAGTGCAAGCAGCGTTGCTGCGAAAGGAAAGCCGAGGTTCGCATTGCCGGTCAGACTATCCTGAAGAAAATGTCGAGCTGGTGAAGCAAATCATGATCCGAAAAACAGAAAACGGACTGAATGCACAATTTGACAGGAGGCAGGAAGAATGCCGATCACAAAAGAAGAATTGAAGCAGTATTCGGTTTACTTGGGCACAAATCCAATGCCGGAAGATTTTGATGTGTTCTGGGATGCCAGGGTAGAGGAGGCACGACAGATCCCGCTGAAATATCACCTGAGCGCTTCTGAGATCCCAGACTTTGATACCTGCCGGTTTATGGACCTTGAGTTTACAGGCATTCGCGGGGAACAGCTCTACGCAAAATATCTGCTCCCGGCCAGCAACAAGCCTGTGCCGCTGGTCTTGCAGTTTCATGGCTATCCCGGTGCAAGCAGGAGTTGGCTGGAACAGGCATCCTTTGCCGGTATGGGTTGTGCGCTGCTGGCGATGGACTGCCCTGGTCAGGGCGGTCGGGGACAGGATGTTGGCGGTTACAAGGGTACTACGGTGACAGGACATATCGTTGCCGGTCTGGACGGCGATCCAAAGGATATGTACTATGTACGGCTGCTGCAAAATATTTGCATTCTGTGCCGTATTGTGCGGGAGCTGGACGGAATCGACTTGGAGCGGGTGTATATCAACGGTGCTTCTCAGGGCGGTGGACTGGGTATTATCTGCGCGGCGCTGAATCCGGACCTGGCGAAGAAGGCTGCGATCCTGTACCCCTTCCTCAGTGACTATCAGAAGGTCTCTGAACTTGGAAAGGATGAGATTGCCTATGAGGGACTGCGGTATTATTCCCGGTGGTTTGACCCGGATGGCTCTCGAAAGAAAGAAACGTTCACGAAACTGGGCTACATTGATGCGCACAATTTTGCTCATCGCGTGAAGTGCGAAGTGTTGTTTGGTACGGGTCTTTCGGACAGTGTCTGCCCGCCTATCACACAGTTTTCCGTCTACAATCGCCTGACTTGTCCGAAGAAACATATTTTCTTCCCGGAGTTCGGACATGAGGAAATACAGGCGTTTGATGATCAGATCATTGATTTCTTTTCGGAAGGGGCGTGAGCAGGATGTATGAAGAGAAGAAGTGCAGAACCATCTGTCCGCCCGATTTTCAGGCATTCTGGAAAGCCCGCGCCGATCGTGCTGCGGACTGTGCGATGGAGATGAAGCCGGTAGCATTTCACAATTCTGCGGCAGAGTACTATGAGCTGCATCTGACGGCAGAGGATGGTGCTGTGCTCTATGCACGCTATATCTGCCCCGTAGGTGAGAAGAAAGTGCCGACGGTGCTGATGTTCCATGATCATGGTCGTGGTATTCGCGGTTGGCATCATATGACACGCTTTGTTGCGCTGGGCTATGCAGTCGTTGCATTGGAAAACCGTTTCACTCAAATAGATGTGACGGCAGATGCTGAAGCTGGTCCTGATGGCATTGCGGCAGTGAAGATGGTCAGCGATGCTCTGACCATGGCGCAGGCTGCGCGCAAGCTGCCCTGCACGGATTGTGCGCGCTTAATTACATGGGGTGAGGGGCTTGGTGCTGGTCTGGCCATCGATGTGGCTGCGATGATCCCCGGAGTGGTAAAATGTGCCGCATTGAATCCGGTGCCCGCCGATTTTCGGACGGCATGGGAGCAGAATTGCAATGAGAGCATTTATGCAGGCGTGATCTCTTATTTCAGAAATCATGATCCGGAGCACACGCAGGAGGAGCAACTGTTTTCTACGTTGGACTATCTCGACTGCGTTAATTTTGTGCAAATGCTGAAAAGTGAGCTTTTGCTCGGTACGTCTGAGATGGATACCGCCGCACCGCCAGATACGCAGGATGCAGTATTCCGTTGTGCCAGTGGAGAGAAGCGGCAGATAAGATACCCAAAATATATCCATGAACGTATCAACTTTTATGAAAACGAGCTGCTGAAATTCCTGCATTTCTAAGGAGAACAGCCATGATTCGGTTAGGCATCGCCGGGATCGGCACGATAGCGAGAGACTATATTGGACTCATTGCTGCGGGGTGTGTTAAAGATGTGGAGCTGACAGCACTTTGCAGCAGAAGCGATGTGTCCGTGCACAGACTTCAGACGCAGTATAGCCTGTCTGCCAAAGTATTTCAGGACTATCGGACCATGCTGGACTCTGATGTGGTGGATGCCGTCCTCATCACCACGCCCCACGGCTTGCATCCAGAGATGGCAATTCAGGCCGTCAACGCGGGGATTCATGTTCTGGTCGAAAAGCCGGTGGGTATCTACTGCGACGAGGTGGAGCAGGTACTTGCTGCTCTGGAAAAGAGACCGGAGCTTGTGTGCGGCGTGATGTACAATCGGCGGGCATCGAGATGCTTCCGGACTGTGAAGCAGATGGTGGAGCAGGGACAGATCGGCGAACTGGTGCGTTGCACCTGGGTCATCACGGATTTGTATCGTACTGATGCTTACTATTCCTCCGATTCGTGGCGCGGCAGCTGGCAGAGCGAGGGCGGCGGTATTCTGATGACGCAGGCTTCTCACCAGCTGGATTTGATGCAGTGGATCTGTGGGATGCCCGTTTCGGTGCAGGCGCGTTGCACTACACAGAATAGACCCATCAAGGTGGAGAACGAGGCAGCGCTGTTTCTGACTTATCCCAATGGCGCGCACGGGCATTTCATCGCCTCGGCGCATGAGTGCCCAGGACGCAATATGCTGGAGATCTGCGGCACAAGGGGACGGATTACGGTTGAGAATGACCGTGCGCTGGAGCTGCTTCTGCTGGAACAGGATGAGCGGGAATTCACTAGAATGTGCCCATTGCCCTTTGAAAAAGCACCATATACCGTGCGGACATGGACATTTGATGATAGTGACAACAAAGTCCAACAGGCAGCAACCATACAAAATTTTGTATGGACTGCCGAGGGCCGTGAGACGATGCAGTGCACATTAGCTGAAGGGTTGAGGTCATTGCAGATCATCCACGGAGCATATCTATCCAGTTGGAAGGGAGGGGAAATCGCATTACCGGTAGATGAAACTGCATTTTGCGCAGCTTTGAACATCTTATTATGTTCAGAATGTGACTCCACTTCCTTGTAGAATTGGAATGGATCAGAGACTCCAAGCCCTTTTGAAGCCAATCACTGATTCCCTGGTACAGATGGGCATTGGCAAGCGTGTTATAAATCATGAATCATGCCTCGTTTATTTTCATAAAAAATGAAAGAAATTTTCGTTTAATATGATGGTTGAAATTGCTTCCTCGTGTGGTGTAGCATATAGATATGGAAATTATCCTTGCGCATGAAAGATGATTTCAAGGCAATAGAACGACGAAATGGAGCAAACATATGGATATTCTGAGCGAAATGAGTAGCGTCTACTACGAACTTACAATTTCTGAAAAGCGGATTGCGGAATACATTCTGGATCATACGGATGAAGTGCAGATGATGTCGATCAGCGAGCTCGCGGAGGCGTGTCACGTCGGAGAAGCTACAATTACCCGCTTCTGCAAACGGCTTCACTCGCGTGGATACACGGCATTGAAAATTGAGCTTGTGAAATTAAGCCACCCGAGCTATGAGCCCTTTTTGGATAGTCATGAGTCTGAAACTATGACAGACTCCACTGTGCACCAAAATGTAGGTGGAATGCTATACGGTGAATACTCTGCCGCAATGAAACAAACTGCTGAATTGCTGAAAAAGGAGCAAGTGATCCGCGCAGTAGAGGTGCTCAGTCAGGCAGAGATCGTCTACTGCATGGGACAGGGCGGCTCCATGCTGATGGCGGAGGAAGCGGCGCATCTGTTTTCGTCTGTCAGCTCGAAGTTTTTCAGCGTTTATGATTCTCATTTGCAGATTTCTGCTGCGGCAACCATGACTGCGAAAGACGTTCTGTTCTTTATTTCTTATTCCGGCGCGACGACTGAGATGGAGGATATTTTATCTCAAGCAAAGCAGAATGGTGCAACAATTATTATGCTGACGAGATTCTGCAAATCTCCCGGGGCGGAAAAATCGGATATTGTGCTGCAATGCGGTGCGAACGAATCCCCCCTGCAACAAGGCTCGGTTGCCGCAAAGATCGCGCAGTTTTATGTCCTGGACATTCTGTATCATGAGTATTGCAGTAAAAACCCGGAAGTATCTGCGCGGAACAAAGAAAAAATTATGCGGGCATTGGCCAATCGTCATCAATAATTGATCCTTGCGTATATTCGGAAAGGATCAATGAATCAATACATGGACACCGTCGCCTGTGCGAAGCAGATGATCGAGGAGGCTGTCCAGAAATATGTAAAGGCATAAATCACAGACCTGTTTTTGAATTGTAGCAAGAGGTGCATATACATGAATGAAATGAGAAAACAGCAGCTCTCCGAGGCGCATACATGGGTGCGTGCGGAATTGGATCGCTGCGTGGATTTTTGGCTGAAAAACGGCATGGATCCGGAATTCGGCGGTGTCTATACCTGCCTCGACCGAACCGGTAAAATCTATTCCACGGATAAGAGCGTCTGGATGCAGGGGCGGTGCGGCTGGATATTTGCCCATTTGTGCACAGTCTACGGCACGAAGCAGGAATGGCTCGACGCCAGCCGCAGCTGCCTTGATTTTATGGAGCGTCACTGCTTCAACCACGCCGCAGGCAACCGTATGTATTTTACCGTCACGAAGGACGGTCGGCCGTTGCGGCAGCGTCGGTATTGCTTCTCCGAGGCGTTCTGCGCCATGGCGAACGCGGAATATTACGCTGTTACCGGCGAAGAAAGCCGTCTTGCCCGCGCACGGCAGATGGCAGACCTCTATTGGGATCTCAATCACGGCATGGAAGACCCGGTCGGCATGGGGCCCAAGACTATTCCCGAGACGCGCAGCGGCTGCGCCTTTGGCATTCCGATGATCTATCTCAACGTCGCGCTCATCCTCATGCGCTGCGACCCGGAGCGTAAGGATGTTTACGCCGCGCGCGCGACACAGTGCGTTGAGGAAATTTTCAAATACTTCGTTAAGTTTGATCTTGGCTGCACGCTGGAAAATGTCGCCCCGGACGGCACGCCGCGCTTTGACTTCACGGACGGCCGTATTGTCAACCCCGGTCACGATATCGAGGGCGTTTGGTTCCTGCTGGAGTATGCAAAGCAGTTCGGCAAGCCCGAACTCATCGAAAAGGCGCAGACCATTTTCGATAATGCCATCCGCGCTGGTTGGGACGAGGAATACGGCGGACTTCTGTACTTTGTCGACGCCAAGGGACTGCCTCCTGAATCATATGAGCACGATATGAAGCTCTGGTGGCCGCATAACGAAATTCTCATTTCCTCCATGATGCTCTACCGCGACACTGGAAACGAGCAGGATCTTGACTGGTTCTTCAAAACGCTCGATTACTGCCAGGAGCATTTTTCCGATCCAGCCTACGGCGAGTGGTATGGCTATCTGCGCCGCGACGGACTTCCTACCATGCCTTCCTCCAAGGGCAGCACGTTCAAAGGCCCGTTCCATTTGCCGCGCTGCCTCATTCAGCTCGACCAGATGATGACCGAGCTCGAGGCGCGCGCATGAACCGGAAGGAGGCAACATGAACTATCTAGGAATCGGATACTCTGTTAATGTGAATCAATAGAGGAAGCAAATGGCGTGTTTAACAACAGTATGATCATCGACATGGGCTTCCAGAATATGTTGCTGGGCTACCGGGATGCAGATCGGGGGCATATACTGGAAAACATTGTCTATCTGGAGCTGCTTCGCCGGGACTATCGGGTCTGCATCGGAAAGGTGGGCGAAACGGAGGTAGACTTCATAGCAGAAAAGCCGGATGATAAGGTGTATATCCAGGTAATGGAGAGTATGCTTTCTCCGGAAACCCGGGAACGGGAACTGCGGCCCCTGCAAATGATTCCGGATAATTACGAGAAAATCGTTTTGTCCATGGATCGGGACTTCATCAAATCCTACGATGGGATCAAATCTCTGAATCTGCTGGATTGGCTGTTGGATGAAAAGTAGGCACTCCACCGGGGCATTGGCAGATCAAAAACCGGTTTGTCCGTATTTCGTCATTCTCATTGGTTCCATGAGGATAGCAGGCCGGGTCGTGCGGGAAATGATGGGGCTATAATTGGAATATAAAGGCGAACGGATTGGGATTGCAGACTAGGGAACTTTTTGTTATAATATAGGCAGTAAAAATTCCCTAGGAGGTGCCCCATGAACAACAACTATCCCCAGATTCAAGAACTGCTCCATCAAAAGGCTGACTACCAGGCACGATTGAACCTACTGCCATATGACGGGACACCGGAAATCAAGGAAGATGGCGGCAAGAAGTATTTATACGTTCGTAAACGCATCGGGTCAAGATTGAGTTCCACCTATGTGGATGTGTACTCTGACACGCTGTACCAGCTGCTGTTACGCAATTCCCGTGACGCAAAAGAGTATCGGAAGAACATTCGGCGTTTGGACAAGGAATTGGCACAGCTCGGCTACACGGACCAGGAGATTTCCCCTTGTGTGCAGCTGAACCTGGATTTCGCCCGGGCCAACATGAAGTCCAACATCTATGACCAGGCAATTCTGGAGGGTGTCGCCACCAGTTTCCCCCAGACGGAGGACATCATTGACAACGGCATTGTCAACGGCATGACAGCATCGGATGTACAGAAAATACTGAATCTGAAGCACGCCTGGGAATTTATTCTTGACCGGGATGTGATCGCATGCCCCAGAGCTGACATGAAGCGTTTCCTCGATTTTAAGGGGTTAATGGGCACTTCTACGCCTGAAACGGGGTGCGAAGTTTGAGTGATTTTAGAATTCATCGCTTCTTCACATTATCATTAGAATGTGGTATATTTATTGTAATACAAGATTCAATCATACTGTCAGTTCCAAATGATGCTGTATGGCAGCACCACACAGCAATCAGTCCGTTTAATTGGACAGCGTTCTTGCTACTATATATGGAGAAATATCGCAAAAATTGCAACGCATGGTTTGAAGTAATTTCAAAAACACATGGAGGTACAATATGGGAGATTTAATTCAGATTCAGGCAGCTGGCGATATAGCACCGGAAAGTGAAGATGCAACTCTGCTCAGCGTGACGAATAAACTTCTCTTGGATGATCGTTTGTCAGTGCTCAATGAAAAAACGATGAGCGTTCCCATTGCAGAACTTGCAACGCTTGGAGCGGGAGTATCCTCATTTGTCTGTTTATCATCTTCTACGATCAGTAATGTAGCCATATCAAAGCACCTCCTTGATTTTATCCTATCACCACAATATGGAGTGGATATGAAACTGCCAAATTTATTATACCCTACCGCCCCAATCGCTTCAACTGCGCGAACGCGAAATTAAACAGTCAGTAACACAAAATTATACATTGTTCAAATACTATTACCCGAAATGTAGAATGAGGTAGGGTGATGAAATGAAGTTTGAACGCGATGAACGCAAGTTTGATTTTCACGACATAGGGATGGAGATCAAGAGCAAAAGAGAAGCCAAGGGGATGACGCAGGAGCAACTGGCCTATGTCATTGACCGCGATCCCCGCACCGTCATGTATAACGAGAACGACGGCCAGCACCCCAGCCTCAACACCTTTTATCAGATGATCACCATGTTTGATATTTCGGTGGATCAGTTCTTTCATCCCGATATGAGCGCGGACGCCGCTTGTAAGAAGCGCATTGATATACTGCTCAATTCTCTGGACGAAAAAGACCTGCGGCTGGTGGAAGCCCTGATCCGAACCATTAAAGAAACAAGGGAAACGGAGGAAGCGTAAAAACGCGGCCTCCGTTTTTCGTAGGGCCTACGGGGGAGCGCGGTAGCGGCAAGCAAGGCAAGTGTATTGACACTTGCAATTTCCACGTTGCGGAAATGCTTGTTGGGGTGCCCCCAAACCCGCTGGACTTCTGGACACCGTGA